>SKET01000154.1_pt2:0-27500 | contig 58777 bp, 36 predicted proteins | sample 4841461 | NCBI WGS metagenome assembly SKET01 (sample SAMN11008802, study PRJNA524170) | human gut metagenome | biome: Human fecal sample; material: Feces; isolation source: fecal sample from pouch patient p5 | host: Homo sapiens | place: Israel: Tel-Aviv | collected 2014-02-13
CCCCCCCCCCCCAAAAAAAAAAAGAAGAGAGACTTGTGCTTGCTCTCCCAATTCAGGAAGACGTTAATCGCCGGTTGGGCTGGTCCAACCAAGAAAAACATGGGACTTTTGGGCATTGCTTGGGCTAAGTAAAGCTTGAGTCGAGTTAAGTAAAGACTGGTTACCTATAAAGATCCCTCACTGCACACTTTCTATATATCTGTCCTCATTATCGGCTGCATGCTATCGGAGATAGAGCAATGGGGGGTTACACCACAATTCCGAATCCACTATTACAGTAATTTTTTTTTATGTCTTTATCCACGGGCAATGAGTTTATAATGTATTGGGCGTATCCGTTCCCTATTTATATACATTATTTTCGTATTAGCTTATCCGGTGCAGTTTATGCATGGCGAAAGGGAGCATTGAAATGGTCTTAGCTCCTGAATATTCAGACGAAAAAAAAAAACTTAACTTCAACCCCGGACACTTTTTTTTATAATATATAAGGGATTCCTTCTCTTATCCTCTATATAGCTCGTCATTGGTCCTTCGCAAGCGCGCTCCGCGAGAACTGTACATCTTTCTTAGATGAGAACACGCAGACGCAGCAGTGCCTCAACCAATAAGCGCAGAGCGAAACAATAAAAGCAAGCGTGCTTTTATTATACGTTAGACGATGCCACCTCCCACTTTACTTTAGTCCACCCGGCATAACCGCATTTCAACCAACCGACTAACTTGCCTCTCCGGGATGAGAACCCATGATTTGATCTGCTAGCTTGAACGCCTGGATCATGCCGAGAAGAGAAAGTGAAGAAAAGACTGTCGGAACCGATCGGAGGAGTATTTCAGAGTCCATCCCCGCCTTTATTGAGAAGGAAGAGATATAAAGGTTGGGCATCCATCGCTTCCGTGATGACGCGGTTGAGTGTTCATTCGATCCACCACCCGAGGCCAGGCCGATCAAACCTATCCGTTTTTGGGTTCGATTCAGAAAGTGATCCATAAGCATCAGTAAAAGCAGAAGCATATCCAGAAGGCGATACCAACAGCAGTAGAGAAAGACTCCCGCTAATAGAAAAAGAGGCATATCTGCCGATGATAACGAGAGCAGTACCGATAGCACCAATAGCATCCCTTCCAGTTCCCTTTACTAGTAAGGGGAGCCATCACCAGGGCCTATGATCCAACCCCATACCGGGATGGATGCCCTTATGATGATGGGCGTGATCCATAGCCGATGTTGGCTAGAAGCAGTATCAGTTGAAGCTATGGAGCACCCTTCAAGTTTCAGATCGATATTGAGTTCCATATCCACAGATATTCCAGATGTAGAGACAGATCCAAAGCTATTTGATCGAGATCGAGTAGCTATAGCAGATCCATTTAGAGATCGGAACCCCGTTCAGGGTACACCCATTTTAGTAGCAACTGACCCTAAGCCGGTAGGTCTCGTTCAAAAGCCACTTTAGTTGACGTGTCCCAATCAATGTGCTCGGTAATGATAATGATGTTGTCATCGCTGATGCGCAAGTTGCTGAAGTTTATTTTCAGTGTCTTCAGCCAATTTCAACTCAAAAATATCTGATTTCTGACACAGGTGCATTTGAGTTTGCTAAGCGCTTTTGCGTCAAGGGTGGACGCGTGGATTTATCTGCCATGTCTGCTCGTTGTTTGCTTGCTTACCAGCATCCATATGGTGGCTATATGTAAAAAATATCCATTCATTACGAAGGTTCTCTACCTTAGTAAGGATGGGTGGTGGAGGGGGTCCTTGCCAAACTCAGTCATACAAGATCTCGTCACTTTGAGCGGGTTCTTGCTATGTACACCAAGCCTCGGGGTCACAATGACTATCCATTAGAATTGTGGCTTGGCAGAGTGAGCTTTCGCTTCCTTATCTTCGGGGTTCATTATCTCCTTCCTTCCCTTCTTAAAGAGACGAAACCTTCGGATTTAAAGGCGGCCCCTGATGAATTATTTCCAACAAAAAGAGTCCGGGACCACCTCTCCCTATGGTCGAGCAAGTAAACTACCTTACCCTTTAAAGTAAGCAAGTAAACTACCTTGAGTGGTCTTTGCTCAGAAACTGGATGAAGGATTGGCTTCGGTACGTCCATTGGTACTGGAGACTGGAGTGTCGCGAATTCACCGGATGTTTCCTTAAGTGACTTCTTTCCCGCGTCAGTCTATGAGAAATCATGGAGGATCAGACGCGAATCGAGTGAGCTCATTCGCTTTGGTCTTCTTTGGAAGATCTATGATTTGGTAGCGGAGAAGGGTGTAGCTTGGGGCCCGCCATGTCTTCAAGAACACCTTCCCGGATTTCGGGGATGGTTACTAGGAGGAGTCTCTGGCATGGATTTCTTAGTCGAGTCCGATGGTTTAACCCAACCTAGGGCAAAGGGATCATCATAAGACTTTAGGCGCACCTGGGGGAAGGACTACCCTTAAAATACGCTATTAATAAACGATACCGAATTAACTGATAAAGAGACGGAACTAACAACTGCCGTAATGAACCTAAACTAAAGATGGAAAGAGTCACTCACTGAATACCTATTTATTAAAGAAGACTGAGCTAGTCCTAAAGCCGAAAGACGAAGGCAGCAAGGCGAAAGGAACAAGGGCAAAGTCAGGAACAAGGATTGTTTGTTACACGACTTATCGATTTCACCGGCTAGCTGAGGCTAGCCCGTACTAACAGAAGGTCAGGAATGAGACAGCTACTAGTGGCAGAAGGAAAGAAAGAACTTTCAGAGGGAAGCAAGCCTATGACAGGAAGGTGGGTCAAGGTTTAAGGAGCCTGACGGTCAGTCAATCACTCGTCTAGGGCCTTCCTCGCGGTCAGGCAACTCTTTCCTCGTCGGCAATCCGCTGAGACAAGCTCTCCTCCTATTTCTGCACTGCTTCCGGTTGATGGCTATTATGCCTCTTCCTGCTCTTTTGACTTCTTCGACTCGTCTTCCAGCTCAAACTAGCCAAGACTCCTATTCCGGGTAGTGTTTTTATAGTCCTTTGCTCTTTACAAACCCCTGACTCGTTCATTCACTCGCTTGGATTCAGTCTCGTTCGGTTGTTGATTAGTTCATCGGTAGTTGGTTAGATAGTCGTGGTTGGGTTATTCACTTGGAGTTGCTTGGTAACTTCCTGGCATTATTCCGCCCTTTCGGGTGTTGGATAGTTGCTCGGGTGGTGTATTGTATTGTGGTTGGTTGCATCAGTTGATTCACTCCTTCCTCAGCATTCGTCGATTGGTGGCGTGGGAAAGGGGCATTCGATCACGGGCAAAGATGTCGATGCAACTCATTATGCAAGTTATGAATTCCAGGTAGAGGGGTTGCCTGATTCACCAGTCTTTCCTCCAGACTCATTGGTAGGGTGATGCTAAACTATCTTCTAAGGGTTGATACTATTACATAGGCTTGGGGCTCCCATGCTTTCCCACGGGTATTTTTCAGTTTGTTGGCTCCTCTTATTCTCAGCACATAGGGGGATTTCCCATCCATTTATCTTTCCATTCCTTCCCCTCATTCCAATCTTGAGGCGTACTACCATGATTCCAGGGGCCTCTTCCTCTCCCTCTCCCTCTCCTATGGTCGAGTGAGTCCCTACCTATGGTCGAGCAAGTAAACTCCCTTTCGAGCCAGAAATCGGGAAGTCCATATGATACTCCCTCCACGAGATACGAGGGAAACGAGATGACAAGCTGAGATTGTTCGTCTCCCCACCCTAGGCATGTCCGGGGAAGAGCCGAGGCGAGACTAGAGTGACCGGATGAGTAGAATCGACTAGGAAGTAAGCAACGGACGAAATGCCAACGGACGGGAGGTCCGAGTTTGAGCTCGAGATTGATCGGGTTCCCGTTCGACCCTCACGAGAAACGGCCCCTTATGTCATCGACCGGTCACTTCTGAGGATGGGTGGAAACAAACCCTACTATTTCTATTCCCCTCATTCAAGTTGTTAACACGTATATAAGAGCTGGTTCTCGAATAGTAGGAGATTGCACCCGTTCTGACCATCACCCTTAATGACCATTTCCTATTCTCTAACACCTTTTCTGACCGAATCGACCAACACCCTTTTTGACCAGATGATTTGATTCTAATAGTAGGCCGTCTACTAAACCTTATCCCTGAATGGTAGCATAGTAGGGGAAACGGGTTTGGTCGGTTTCTCAGTCATATGAGCAGCAACACTCTACCTCAAAAAGGGCTCTGCTTAGGGAGATCGGGTCGACGTCATTTCTCCGCTATACAACCAGACCAAATGAGAATGATGGCTCTAGAGTGCCCTACCAACAATAAGGCGGTTGACGTGACTCGCCAGTTATGTCGAACAGCGAAAAGTGGACTTGAATGAGATGCTTCTTAATGGAGGGTGAGTCGGAACCCTGGAACCGGGGAATACTGCGATTCGCAGATTCTATTCATCACTTTCCATGAGTCCCCAACCCTCCTGCGCGTATAGTCGCGAGAGTAAGCAACCCCCTGATTCCCCCGTCTATTAATGAAGGGTTGCCTGCCTGCTATTCCACGGCTTCGTAGACTGGCAGTTGTCACCATCTCCCCCTACCCCGTATCAACCAGCATTTCGACATTTCGGGTAAGATGGAACCCTTTTCTATACCCTTAACCTGCCACGGGTGTGAGTGGACCTTTCTCCTCAAGCGCTTCCCAACCCCCCCTATTCCAATCGCTCGTCGCCCATTCTCTAAGGGGGCTCTCTCCTGCTCCGTCAGCGTGGCACTCTTCTGCTCGGTCAACCGGGACTGATTCCCCGTAACCTTCTATGGCAGGGAAGTTCTTTTAGTTCGTAACCTGTAATGAATGGACTAAACCTGGTTCAGATAGAACACTAACCGAAATTCCCTTTCTTGTTGAGCTTGTTGAACCATAACTCCCTTAGCACATATCCCTCCCAATCGCCGAGGGCTAGCAGCGAGTCCCCTCCGTCCGGCCGATGAACAAGAAAAACTGCCATTTCCGTACGCACATAGGCCTACTTCCACCTATCTTTCATGTGTAAATTCCATCTCTTTTTGTCAAAACCATCTCTCTTTCCTTCTTTTCCAGGGAGCCCCTCCAGCAGTTGCAGTTCTACTTCCTGCCAGTGGGAGAGCATTAGATGAGTCAAGGGGATTTGAAAGCTTTTCAGTCTATTGGCAAAGGCGGGATTATTGAATGAAAATGGGCAAGCAGCAACTAGATCAGATTGGAATGCTAAAGCCTTCGATCGAGAAAGAGTGATGATAAGGACATCTCGTGTCAGTGCTTATGCTTCTGCCTTTCCCTCAGGGGTTGTTGTCCCTCCATCCTTCTTTGCTCTGGGCTTTGATAGGGCGGAATAGCTAGGGTCTATAGTAGCGTTCTATACGATCGAATAGGATCAGGGCAATAGCTAGGTAAGAGCCATTAATCGTCATACCGAGGATACCATAGATAGCAGGCCTCCCAAGGATCTCTTTGATAAGAGTTTGAAAAGTGATACCGTAGATAAGATTAGTAGGACTCTCAGTTCTGCCAATCTCCTCGGTCTAACAAGTTAAGCTTTCTAAGGGCCTCTTCTTACTAGTGCTCCCTTTCTATATATTTCTTTTCTTTCCTCCTCTCTCTTAAGAAAGGGCATTGTGTCAGAGAAGAAATTGGATTTAGATTCTGTACTAAGGTAGACTGAACACCAAAAAAATCTATCCAAAGTATGAATGAGAGAAAGAGTACACTGAAGACTGACTATACCGCCCGGAGCTCTACTGAATCCAATGGCTTGAAGGCTTCAAGAGTGAGGAAAGGTTCTTAGCCACCGGGGACCGGCTTTCGTTAAAGCACCTTTGGGCGATGGCCGATCTCTCACTTGACTTGAAGATAAAGAGCCACTGTGATTATATAATTCATTTTGAAAGAGAAAGAACAACTATTTAAGTAAACCTTAGCAAGTCCGTTCGATCAGAGCCTGGACCTATGCTTTGGTCAATAGTAAAGATGATGCCAAGATAAAGGAAGCGGTACATTACAACAGTAACCTGCTCGTTAACAAGGCAAGCCCTTCGATCGACAATCTTCATTGCCTCTTTCCGACCTTCGCTTTTGAACGAACTCTTTCTTCTCGAGCTTATGATCACTAGTTGGCCTCTCCATAGGTATAGCCAGCCAGAAAGCCGAGCCCGCAGGAACCGGGCTTTTGCCAATAAGTCGAGCCATAAAACCCATTTCAAAGTTATCCTGTTGGTCCATGGTCTGTTCCCGCCCCTGGTCCCCTGCCAAAGCAACCGCCTTTCCCCCTATCCTTTAAAGCCGGTACCAAACCTACTCGTCTGCTTTCTTGTCCCTCTAATGCTAACTAGTTTTAGGCTTCATAACCACCACCGTCATCTCTGTCCTGAGTCTACTTCCCCTTCAAGTGCCTATAGCCTATATCTGAATCATTCATTCCCGTAGCAGAGCAGTACGCTTGTCACTATTCTTTCCGTGCTTTATCACTCTTGTTAGCTGCTCGTTAGCTAGCAAATCCGCTATGGTCTATGGTCTCCTAATAAGCGTACTACCTAGAAAGCTCCGTAATTGGAAAAGAAACAGAACTAGAACAAGAAAGCGGTGGGTTTCGGGCTTGGAGTCGAAATTAAGGTTCATAAAAAGAATACAGCTTACCCGCGCGGTACTACTGGGGTTCTCCCTTCGTCCACGAGCAACGGTAATTTGCTTGAGAGAGCTAAGCGAAGCGGGCGAACAAAGGGCCTTTTTCTTTCGTTTATCCCCTTTACTAAAAAAGTGTTTTCTCTGCAACATGGGAAGATGTTTGCCCGGCAGTTGTAGATCCGGTGGGTGCCTTAGCTAAGTAAATTCCAAGAAGAGATTGATACAAAACTAGAATAATAATAGGAGATGCCAATTTTCAAGATTTAATGGCTTTAGCCACCCCCGCTGGTCCAGCTGCCCTTGCAAATCCGTATGAAACAAGTAAGTCAACTCATTCAATGGACGCGTATCCCGCCCTAATGAAGACCAAAGCTTTTTTAGGTAGACAATAAGAAACTTTTTTGGTAAAGAGCCCTTTTGCGTTTCGCCGACAAAGGAAGTTTACTTGCTCTCATTATTCCAATTCTCCTCCAGGGCCCTCTCACGTAAGGCTCCCTTTATTCGGGCGGACTCCCATGATTCCTTTCCCAGTGTCTATATTCCCCCCCTCATCCGAGGCTCAGACTTCACCTCCATCCTTTTTTATATCAATAGGGAGCTCATCCATCCTTCCTGCCATAAGCGGATGATCTCCTAGCGCGAAAACCATTGATCGATAGTTATACAAGGCGATCTCCGATCCCTACAGAAGATAGCTTTCAGAAGCCCGATGCTTAAACTCAAATTGCGCGATGAATTCATCAGATGAACTACTACAGGAAAGAAGAAAAATTCGACTGAAGACCCTAGAGACCGTTACAAGACAGCTCGACCGGGAAGTAGCATATCTTTCAAGAAAGAAATTCGGTTACAAGGTATTCGCCCTAATTGAATAAAAGCTATAGAATAAAAGAAGGGAACCGTATTCGTGGACAGATGAGCGTTTGCGACCGTTTACAAGAGTTAATACCGAAACAGACAATTCCAGATGCCCTCAGGCAGAAGCCACTAAACTAGTAAAGGACAACGGAAAGTATTCGTGGATCGGGAAGACCGACTCTCATTCAAGGAAGCGGGCCGTTGACGACAGCAGGCCGGGAAGGACAGATGCTACTAAAAAAGCCGATTATCGCATGTTTTTAGAGGCCATACTTGACCCATCCGACCCCTTAAACTCGCGATTTAGCAAATAAAATAGACTATTCTGGACCTTTTCCTCATGTCGCTACCAGCTACGGATCAGATATGACCGATTGAAGAAAGAAGAAAAGATCGATGAACGATTAAGCGCCTTAGAGACCAATGAAATGCGACCGAGAAGCTTTATTACACAAGAGTTCTTTGAAGACCTCTTGCTTCTGCTTCCCTGCTTACTTTTGCTATCACCTCAACTGCTTTCGACCTGCTCGCTTAGAATGAAGATCAATAATGGGCGGAAGGGCTTAACGCAAGACCACAGGGCGAGAGAGAGAGCCTTCGCTTACCTGCTTAACTTAACCGTGCCCCCCTATCGTACCTATATCCCCTTTCCTTCAGTTACATCCAGCCTCAGTTCTGCTTCCAACTACCGATGGGAGGAGGCTTGGATGTTAAATAAGAGGTATGGCATACGGGAATGGTATATGAAATGAAAGGCTGGAAACAGAGCTGAAGATGAGCGCTAGCCAATGGTTAATACTTCAGAAAGCACCTTAGCAATTACCAGTAATGCCCGACCTCAGTCTTGTTTTTTGCTAGCTTGAGTCTAGAACTTTACTATCTCATTAAATGCCGAATATATATATTTTATGGAAGATAGTCGGCCCACTTCTAGGCGTTGCAGCGATTATGCCTGTTCTAGCCCTACCATCCACCCCTCCTATCATCATAATAAAAAGGGGTACTTTCGAGCTGATCTGTGATTGGTCAAGGCGACCGAGAGGACGCATACCTCCTCTATATTCCTTAAATAGGCAAGACTCGGATACTGCATGCGAGAAGCATAATAGTTTACTGAACAACTACTTAGATCTTGATTGATTTGGATGCAATGGAATTTTTTCATTACTCCAAAAAAAGCCATCCCATGAGTATACATGACCCCACTACCTGTATAAAGCGTACATCTCTGCTCAGGGAGTAGGTCAAAGCTTTTTATAAGAAAAGAAAAAAGCTGGAATCCGAGAAGACAAGACTCCCTAAGAGCGTCTTGTAAACCAATTATTCGATCTGGAGATCCCAGCAAGGCTGCCGGAGAAATCACTAAACCCAGGGATGTCTCTTGCAAAGAAGAATTCGTAGAGATTTTCCCAGAACCCCAGTCCAGCCTACCCGACTGATATAATCTAGAATCCACTCTCCGCCCTTATTAGTAGTAGGCGAATAGTGACCCATTTGTATGCGCATTCACACGACGGGCACGTTCCAAGATCTCCCGAAACGAGAACCTAACACATGGTTTATTGATAGTAAGCTGATTAAATAAAGGGATCATAGGTTGGTTGAATATTGAGTTCCGCTTAGGCTATGTGTTCTGTTCACGCGCTACTAAGCCGCACACGACAGGTTTCGTCCCCTTTCGGGAACACCTTCTTACTAGTAGGGGCTAAGCCTGGTGCAAATATACTGAAAAAAGAAGATATCTATGGTCGATTCTACGAAGAGTAGATTCGCCCCTTATGTTATGGCTCGTCTCGCGCTTAGTCACTCGCGGGATTCGGAAGGGGGGCAGCAAGTCTTTTCTGAAAAAACTAGCAGTTCCCCCCTTATAATATATATATATGTATTTTAGATACTAACTCTTTGGTTGGATCGGACAGGGACTTCTAAAAAGATTTTTCCACTCATTCATCATACTCAAAGTCGACGGCATGGGGGGCTCGGAAAAATAACAAGAATCGGTGTCGTGGTGATGCTACGAGATGGCGATTTATCGTATAGAAGAAGAGATCCGCGGACCTATTGATTGACCATAGATGCGAACCGATCGACCGCTATCTAAGAGAAGATAAGTAGTTCTTCTATCGAAAAAGGGCAAGAGGAGAACATGTAGCGGCTTGCCTAGATCTCGTATTTCCCACGTAGTCCGTCGGTCAAACCAACGATTCTCTTCTCAAAGTAATAGAGAGATAGAGATTCTTTCTCTTTTTCCGGCTCCGCGAGCTAGGAGCGCATCATCGGGGCAGAGCGAAAACGAACATAGGATCATCATCATGGCCCTTTTCTTGTTTCTTTTGTTTGTGTCCGGTCCGTTGTGTGTGTTTTTTTTAAGGCTTATCCGGGGGCTGCTGCTCTGGGGCATCCAATTCTTCTTCTTTCTTTTGCTGCTGATCTCACAGCGAGAGCAGCTCCTTCTTGTTCAGGGTCATAAGATGAGAGATCTTCCTCCGATTCCGAGAAATCGGTCAAGCGGGGGGCTACCCTCGGCTCACCTCTCTATCTATAGAGGTCCCTCCCCAGAGGCCTAGCAGAATGCGAGAAAGACAATTAGAGGAAATAGCTAATAACATTCGTTCGCCGACCTCGGCTCCATTCAACAAAGAAGAGTAACAGAAGGCGCTCTTTGCTATACAAATAGGCCCAGCTGAACTGACTTAACTGAAGAAGACAGAGAAGCAGGAGTTGATCTTTACACATCGGTAGTGTCGCTACCACTGCAGGAAGAAAGAAAGCGGATATCTCGCGGGTAACATAGCGTTTCGCTTCCCTCTTAGCATCGGTCACTCCCTGAAGCAGTAACGGGTAACTAGCCCTCCGGTCAGTCCTTGGTTTCTTTCTTCCGGGTCACTGCCCATTCAACAAAATTGGCAACTTGCGTTTCTTCTTTCTTCTCGGTCCGCACCCAAGCAAGGAGCTTCAATCTTTTCTATTTCCTTGAATGGTCGGGTTGGAAAGTCTTTATTTTATGTGCCAACGCAGGCCTATCACCAAATCTCCACGGCGAAATCCTTTGTTGGAAGGCTTGCTGATTCATGATTTACACCTCTCTCCGCCGCTTCTTAACAGTTGACTGCGAGATTAGCACTTTCTTCGTTACTAACAGATATATCTTTTCCGCGCGAGCTAGTTCAACAGTTCATTCTTGTAAGCCCCTTTGTCAGCCACACTAAGACTTCGGGTCATCATGCACTGACACAATCATTATCTGAGGGCCTATGATCATCCAAAAGCAGTACCTGGCATACTCCTAATAATCAAAAGAAAAAGCCGGATTCGACTTCTTGTGTACAAGCAGAGCATCAACAATCCTTTTCGTTACCAATTACAAATGGTATAAACTAATCGGGATGCTTCTACACGTCCATTCTTCTAGGAGAGTCATACCCGTCTTTTTGCCTGACCCGGCCTTCCAATCTTTTCAATCGGTCTAGTCCACGCGTGGACAGAGGAATTTGCTTCCTCTAGCCCATTACCTGAAAAGGCGACTACCTTACCTATCAATCGTATTGGCCCAATTCCAGATCAATAGAATAGAAGGTATCATATTCACTAAATTCCTAAGGGAATCCCCCGCTTGACTAATAGCCTCTGCCTATTGTCTTATTTTCTACTGATTGCTTGTATCAAGCAGGACGTCCACATGAGAGTTGTACCAAGCAAGTGTTCTCCCTTCACTATCGGACCTGCTTCTTACTTATTTGTTAGCGCCTACGGGCGGAATCAAAGAAAAAATGAATACATTGGGCTTTCGCCACCTGAAAATGCCCGACGGTCATTCAAGATTATCTGCACTTTAGTAAGTGTATGCAAGAGACGCAGTCTTAGTATTAGGAATAGCGAGTTCTCCCTCGTATCCGCAGAAGTTAATGCAACTGAACCCTTCGCTACTCCTTTTTGTGTGACTGACCAACCTAGTGAATCTCGAATTTCATATTGAAAAAGGAGGAGGCACATCAAGGCAGAAGTCGAATCAAGCAAAGATCCTCTGACATTAGCTAGTAGCTGCTTTCCTGGGACTTGCACTTGCTTCTTTTAGAGAAGGCTTGGCTCTATTTATGCTATTTCCATCCACTTGACTGTTCTTCGCGAGTATCTTTCGTCTCTTCCTGGGAATCCAATGGTTACGCTGGAAGAAGGACTAACAGTTATAACCGAGAAAGTGCTTATGTCGACACTAGCAAGTGACTCACCAACTCGGAAGTAAGAAAGAGGAAAGACAGGGGTATGACAACCAATCTACCCGCCTATTAGCTATTCTAGCCAAGGCCAATTTCATGTGTTAAGCATATAGACATCAGATCGTTTTTGGAAGAGTGCCCGAGGACGAATAGAACTTAGATTCAAAAGAGCGCGAAGAAAGAGCTTTCGCAAATGATTGCACTTCTGCTATCCGGATAGCTATTCAAAGCATCGAGAAAAACAAAGATAATGTTAACAGTTTCATAAAAGCAAGGGGATTCGCTAAGCAGCTAAGCAAAAATCCTTTACCCTGAAATCGTAGATCTACGAAATGAGCGTAGTGTTGAACTCTTTCGCACCCCTTCCGAAATCAATCAAGGATTGCCATCGAAAGCTGTCGTTACGCCGAATTCTTCAATAAAAGTAGCCGTCGTAAGGCCTCCAGAAGGGGGCGTTGCGTATCCGGAAGAGTCAGACTTCGTTTCAAGCAGCAATCTTTGAAAGGAAAGATACTTGTTGTCGATTCAATGTGGGATAGTCCCTACAGGATAGGAGTTAACCCATGTCCACAGTTTTGATTACAGGTCTAGTTCAGTTCAACTCATAGCCCCCAATCCCACTGGTGACGATATTGTCATTGGGGATCAGAAAGTTGCTCTGCCTTACAAAGAGTGGTTAGCTGATCTGGGAGTCAGTGTCTCGATGCCGAAGTCACTGGTCAATGAGTAGGCAAAATCATCTGGGGAAGGAAGCGAGGTGGAGTGAAGCACGGTCGGCAACAGCTAATTGGCTCAGGCGATTCTTGTTGTCGGGCGTAGGGTAGGACCCTCTTTCGAGTTTCAGAGGTGAATCCTCATATGATATGAAGGACTCCCATCCCCGGGAAAGTCCCCAACAGCAACTGGATCAATCTTTGTTGGCTGGCTTGCTTTGTCCGCTATCCTTCATCCCATCCGTCTTGTCCAGGCTGGTAAGGAGAGAAAGGGGTGCCCGGGGGAGATGAAGTAGAATCAATTGAAGTGGATGTTTCAGGAGTTCATTCAAGCGTAGGGGTAGGGCTTCATTCAAGCGTACGGACTTTATTCGACTTTAGTTTAGTGAGTGGATTCTGTTGTGGATGAATGCGCTTAAGCAATAATAGTGGTAGGACTTAGCCGCGCTCTGTTCTTGATCGGTCGAATCGATCGCCATGTTTCTGAGATTCTTCTAAATGCCCTTTCTCTTTCGTTAATGGTTACGATGTCAATCGGGTACCCCATTCATCTATCTTCTTTGAAATGGAATTTCCCGTTCTCCTGCTTCAGTTACAGCTTCTCCCGCTCCTGGAATTCCTTAAAGTTTATTAATGCGATTTACTTGCCCTCTTATAAATCATAAATTGTCGGATATTTTTGCTTGTAATGCTCTGTGGTGGAACAAAGGAGTGCGCGAAGGTACAATCCTAAAAAGTGAGATTGGTTATAGGGATATCTTTTCCTCTGTTTTGCATATCAACGACAGCTCTGACCTTCCTGATCCTGTAACTGGTTTCTCCCCCGGTCTATGATTGCTCTCCTTAAGACCCGACCGGAAGGTTCGTTCGAGAGGCCCGGTACGGTCCGCTTGGGGCCCTTCCGCAATAAATAGCAGATATAAGAAAGAGAGAGTGGCAGACTGAAGGAACTGTTAGAGTGAGCCTGAAAGAAGGTAGAGGATAATCTCCCAACTTCAAGCCAGGAAGCATTTTAGCAAAAACATTCCCCTCATTCAAAGAAAAGAAAGATGAAAGTTGAATAATAGCTGCCGGCTCCCTTTAACACCAACGGTAGATAGGAACCGAATTCAAAGGCTTGCATGTTAAAGATAGAACCAACGGTGGCAGAAGAGATTTGTGCAGGAGCTGGCGGAGAGCGGAAGATTCGAATCTCGATCCGGGGAGACGTTTCAACGTTAGCTCCTGTAAGCCTGAGCAAACAAAGGTTGTAGTAGGGGCTTCCGCGACACTTTGATTAGTTCAATTAACCCAGCCTCAAGGACAGAAAGGGAGGGTAGGGTTTTTCCTTGATGAACCGAAGGAGGCCTAAGCATTTTGAAAACCCATATCATTCATTGGTAAGCGTAATTGGTTGGCCCTGCCAACTATATGCAGGTCTCTCGAGCCTTCCCTATTTCTCGATCGGTTCAATGCTTCATATTTATTCCACTCAAAGCCTGAGCGTGGCTAGGGTTCTCCCCCACTTCATTAATATAGTATAGCGAGGTGTGGTATAAAGAATACTGATCGTCCAGTAATGGGTAGCGACAACTGATAAATTAATAGCAAAGGAATCTCAAGCCAAGGAATCGAATTTCTGACAAGGAATCTCAAGCTAATTTCAGTGAAATCCCATGTTTTACTTCAAACTGAAAAAAAAGGAAAGACATGAATCACAAAAACTGGCTTACTCGATCATTGGATGATATGCCTAGAAAAGAGGAAGACAAAAAGGAACTAATAAGGTTTTGGAATGAGTTTTACACTTATTTATTGCAAAATACTAACAAGAGTGGACAACATGGTAAGAGTCACTCAGTTCAGTATAAGGAAACCGCCCTCGATATTTTGGAAGAAGCAAAAACAAGATTACCATTAAGTGTAGATGAATTAAGTGAGATCCAAAAGCAAATTGAGGAGATTACTATATGGTTCGATGAGAAATCTATTTTTAGGTCAGCTTCCGACATAATCAAAATCTTAATCAGGGAAAATGAGGAAAGTGCTAAGGATTATTTAAAGCAGAAAAAGTTTGAACTATCCGAAAAGGATTTTCTCAGGAGAAGGCCATTCGAAAAGGATGATCTTGAATTGCTTTCAGAGTTCGGTCAATATACGATTGAGGCATTAATAGTTCATGTACTAAGTATGTTTTTTTACTCAGTTGAATCTAACTCACTAATTCGTGTTGCTTCTTTGGTTGAACAACTAGAGTCTAGTGTCCGTCACCAAGCTTCATTATTGAAAAGCGGCAGGTGTAATAAACCGTTTTCTAGTGCCACGAATGATTTCAAAGTGAAGAAGTCTGGTAAGGATAGGAAAAGATCCAAATTGGTGATGATGTATCCCTTCGGTTCCGGCTTAGTTCAATTCATGGAGGAAAGGAAATTGATCAGTTTAGTGACTGATTTGAGCGGTACTGTTCGAGTGAAGAAGAAGAAAGGATCTTATTTTCTTCCAAGCCATCTCTACGCAGTCTGCAACTTTGATATTTCATTACTACCGATCAAGCTCAACCTGCCTATGGTATGCAAACCTCGAGATTGGACGAGTGCCTGCCGGGGTGATCAAAATCCTAGATACCTGTCCGATCTATCAGGGGGTTACTTAAGTGGGCCAACAGGTGGCCTATATGATCGTTACCGCCTCTTAAGTTCAGGTGACATTAATCATTTTTATATTGATATTGGAAGAGAAAAGAATTACGAGAAACTGTGTCTTGTAATGAACAAGCTGCAGGGTCAGGCCTTTCAAATCAACAGTCATTGGTTGAAATGTCTTAAATATAATGAGGACTCATTTGTTGAATCTGGTTTACTCATGCCAAGATTTCTATCCTCTATGAATATCAAAGATGTATCCAACTTACTTAGAGAGTTTCACATGAAGGATGAGGTTATTAATAAATTATGTAACTTTAGCGAATTGTTACATACTTTATCTAAGAACATACAGCGTTCTCGTTATGAGAATTTGATTATGAAGCTGGCACAAGCCTACGAAGGTTATCATTTTTATTTGCCAGCCTTTCTCGACTTCCGAGGTCGAATCTACCGCAGTGGTGTCTTGCATTTCCACGAGCGTGATCTAGCAAGAAGCATGATCGTCTTTGCGGATATCAAATCTAGTGGCAATATTGACATGAATGCATATCTCGCCGCAGCAGCCTTCCATTACAAGTCTTTCGTCTCTGTCGACGAGGCATTATACTTTTCTAATAACAACTTCTTGCAGCTCAGTCATGATGATGATCTTCTCATGTACGCTCGGGAGGCTAAACGCCCCTTTCAGCTCTTCGCCCATCTAATTGGAGTTACCTCTCCAAATTTGAAGGTTATTACGCGCATCCCTTTAACCCAAGACGCCTCAGCGAGTGCATATCAGATTATGAGTTACTTTTTGTTGGATGAAAGCCTGGCTTCGAGAACGAATCTCATCCCATCTTTGGATGGAAAAATCCAAGATGTTTATTCATTCATCCTCGAAGATCTCAAGGTGTTCATGAAAGCAGAACTGGATAATAATCATCTATCAACGATAGTTTGCAATGTGCTCACTCGTAAGCTAGTCAAAGGTATCTTTATGCCTATGATCTATGGCAAAACTTTAATGAGCACGGCCAGCGATCTAAAAGACACTCTCTCTCGCTTCATCACTCATAAGGAATGCTTCGATGTTGCCTCTGTCTGCTTTAAGTTCTGGAGGACGCAATATCAGAACACGGAATGCCTGATCCGGTTGATCCGCCATATAGGCTGGATCGCGTCTGCTAGGGATAGCCCAGTTTTCTATAGAGTCCCTTCCTTTACCACGGTACAGGATTATATGAAAATGGATCCCATAAATGTATGGTTTTATGATGGACTTCATAAGAAGAGGCGTCGGGTGACTCTCAGAGTTTCTTCTTCTAAGAGAGATCGTAGGAAGACTGAAATCTCTACCTTCGTAAACTTCATCCATCAGAGGGATGCCCATATTGCAATGAAAGTAGTAGAATGTATGCTTGAAAAGGGTGCGCCTATATACACAGTACACGACAACTTTATAACTACAGCTGAATATAGCTATTTTCTACCAATAATTTATATCAAGGTCATTTGTGAGATGGGCCCTCCACTTTCAATCCTCAACGAGTTCATCTATATGAATATTATGAAACCTATTGTCAAAGTGGAGTCAGCTGGACCTCATGAGGGTTACTTTGCCGATAAGGTAATCTCAAAAGAGATTCTTCATTATTACTTAAAGGCTAATGTACCTGAGAACATAAGCAAGAAGATGATGGCAACTTGGGAAGAAAGGATCTCGGGAATACTGACCTCTTACGAGAACTATACTCGTTATGTATGCGGTGATTTTCAATCCCCTAACCCTAGGGATTGTTTTCGAGCTCATGAGGAAAAGTGGGATAAATTCAAGTCAAAGCTAATAAGCGGGGAGGGAAATTACTACTGCGTACACTATTAAGTATGAATCATAAGATGATGGCATACACCACAGACAGCTCAACTACTGGACAGTTATTGAATCGCTTGTATAAAAAGATTGAACGAACAACACACCAAGATCCGCATCTTGGGTTAATCATTGCTTCACATCACTTCATCGAGCCTCCCCCTCTTGTTAACGAGATTGACCTACTCTGTCTTGCGACCATGTCTCTCTTAATCCAGTTTGCTTACCCATCCTTATCTGGTTACGGTAAGTTCACAATTTCCTTTACCATGAAGCGATCTTACGGAGAGGAGATCTCATTTACGCTAGGTCCTGCTATCCCCGATCCCGATGGTAAGTTAATTCCAATGAGTGAGGTCTATGCTCATATATCTCGATCAATTATGAAATATGCAGAAATCTACAACGGAGATTATATAGTTCGACTCATGATCCGAGTCTATATGGACGGCAAAAAGATGGATAGGCCAGCCCTATCTTCAGAGGAGAGAGATAGCTCACTTTCTTCAATCATTCAAGCCGGATTGAGTGAGATCGAGCCAATAACAGCAAGAGAGATCCGAAATCGTAATCGTAGCTATCCAACCCATATCACAGCACTCAAACCATGTCGCACTGAGCTGAAACCATTCATTGTAGCCGATACGGAGACTCTACTGATCGATAATGTTCATAAGCCTTATGCTGCAGGTCTCTTGATGGTTCGTCCCGGTGAACAGATCTATGATATTCTGATTGATAGCTACTTCAGTGAAGACTACTCTATAATCTTGGATTCCTTTGAAGAAAGGAGTACCTTAGTACTTTATGACTTGGTATTAAGGATATCAACGATTGTTAGACAAGAACAATCCCCTTTAACAATTTACTTCCACAACTTCTCTAGATTCGATGGAATTCTCTTGCTTAAGCACCTAGCATGTCATCACAAGAGCTACAAGCTAAAACCACTGATGAGGAACCATAGGCTATACGAGTTAGCTGTCTATTCTGGTACGAAGATGTTATTCCGCTTCAGAGACTCCTTGAATCTACTCCCTGGCAAACTTGCCTCCCTAGCTAAGAATCTATGCCCGGGTCTTGGCCCGAAAGGCTCTATCGCATATGATGAGGTGACACTGTCAAATCTGGCAAGTATGAAAAAGAACTTGTTAGACTATATGAAGCAGGACATCCTTCTCCTTGGAGGTGTAATGCAAAAAGCTCAAGAGATATATTGGAAGCTGTACAAGGTGGACATAGAAAGCAAGATAACCCTTTCCTCACTTGCTCTTAGCATCTTTCGTATGAAATACTACGATGCTTCTAATTGGCCAATCCACATCCCAAACAAGAATGAAGACAGCTTTATAAGGCGTGCCTACTACGGTGGTCATACAGATGTATACAAGCCATATGGCGAGGACCTATACTACTACGATGTGAACTCTCTCTATCCCTTTGTAATGAAGGAATTTCCAATGCCTGGTGGTGTGCCAGTCTGGCATGGAAATCTGGAAGGCAAGGACTTAGATAGCATGTTTGGCTTTATTGAGGCATATGTGGTATGTCCGAAGACTATCAAGAAGCCCTTTCTACCCTATCGAGACAACAAGAAGAACACTCTCATCTTTCCAACCGGGGAATTTGTTGGAGTGTACTATTGCGAGGAGTTAAAGTATGCAAGAGGCCTAGGCTACACTGTAATCCCAATCTCAGGCTACCTCTTTGAGAGGATGGAAAGCCCATTCAGGGACTTTGTTAGCTCACTCTTTGAGAGCAGGTTAGAGGCAAGGATATCAGGTAATGAGGCCATGTCCTATGTGTACAAGATCCTTATGAATTCGCTATACGGTAGATTTGGCATTAACCCTAAAAGCACGACAACCGAGGTCTGCGATAAAGATCGATACAAACATTTGATCAGGCATAGTGAGTTCATCTTCGGTGATATGCTTAGCGAGAACAACTACATCGTTGCCTACCATAGCAATACCGAGAAGGGCTCAGATTATTGGAATCCACCGAAGAACTCTGCTGTCCAACTAGCTGCTGCGATCACTGCCTCTGCTAGGATCTATATGTACCCTTATATCTCAAGAGAGGACTGCTACTACACGGACACAGACTCAGTTGTGCTTGGTCAGCCACTACCTAAAGAAGTGATTTCTTCTTCTGTCTTAGGTAAGTTTAAGCTAGAGGACAGAGTCATGAAAGGATACTTTTTAGCACCGAAATCCTATTGCTACATCGCAATAGGTGGCTCCAATATACTCAAGTACAAGGGACCAGCGAAAAACCGGGTCAATCAAGAATGGTTTGAGTCACAGTACGCAGACCCATCTCGTACAAAACAGGTACCGGTGGAAGCCAACTTCCGGATTGATTGGCACACTCTTAACATCATCAAGAAAGACACAATGGTCAGGGTTGGGCTTCAGCTGGGGACCAAGAGGATACCAGTATATCACAGAGATGTCTGGGTGGATACTGATCCAATTGATATCCAAGACTTGTCTAGCCTAGATCACAAAGGAAAACAAAAAAGAAAATCACTAGGGAATGCTTTAATACAACTACAGACTGAAAATGAAATTCTAAATGAGAAATTATCTAAGAAGGAAAGAGAGTTTGCCGAGAGATACAAAGAGATGATATCACAGTTTGATGCTAAGAAGAATACAGATAAAAGGATGCACACTCAATACACTACAGAGAGACAGAAAAGTCTTACTGAAGAAAGAACGCTATTAGATAAAGAAGAACAAGAACAAACAGAGGTGACTAACGACGAGAAAACTAAGAAAGACCAAAAGATACCTAAGAAAGAAGAAAAGAAACCGCCTTGAAAGACAATTGATAACTGACGAAAGAACTGATGAAGAAGCGCATCAAAGACCTCAGCCTTAGGGGGGAATAGTTGATCGAACTTCCGTGAGTTCGTTTTTGGTCATCCTGCATTTCTGCATTTCACCGACCTTCGCAGATTAGGCTAATCGTATTATGAAATGAAAGGGAGGAAAAATGGATACGCAGTATTCTATAATGAACATTGTAAGGTTAGAGTTTCTTTAGTAGGCCACAGCAGATCGAAAAGTCGCTAATTTCGCTCAGTCAAGTTCTCGTATGGGTAAGGATTTGGCCATTGGCAGTTGAGGGGGGTGTTGATTCCCCCCGCCTACGTAGGGTGCTAAGTGAGTAAAGTAGCCGCCGGATCTAAGAACCCAAAGAGCACCCATCAAACCACCTCTAGTTCGGGACCCATTTCTACAGTTCGGGTGCCAGAGTCCTACTGGAGGCTCATACGCAACCTACGTCTGTTGGGGGGGCTGCCCCCTACCCTAAGCCGGGCGACGTACGGTGTGACAGACAAAGAAGATATGCGTGGGATTTGTTACCGTACGAAGGGGTAATCCGACCACCAGTTTCATCCAACGACATCGAGGGAGCCCTACCATTCCCAGTAGATCCTTCTTCTTCCTAAGAATTGAACAAAACAAGTTCACCTATACGAGAGTTCAGGTCAAGAGAAGGTCGACTATAACTATAAGTAGACGCTTCAGAGGCTATACCCCCATCTACATCATCACACGATGAAAACGAGGACTACAGACCAATCCCCGATCGGAAAACGCACATGTTCTATGCCCCGTCCACTCCTTGAGAAGGACAGGCAGCCCAGACTACATAATGGACTTGGTGGCCCGATTGCAACCTCATGGTACTAAGCCCTTCACCCTGGCCGATCCAATTAGCGGAAATATCAGTGCTAGACCCCGAAAGGATTCTGATCATAGTCGTTCAGCGCGTCAAGTTGACACTATAGCTACAGGCAAGTGTTTAAGGTCGTGATTTCTCATTCAATGGCCTCACCATTATCATTCCCATGTACAATCCGACATCTAGTATTTCACCCGCAGGCTATACTGTCAAGCAAGGAAGGCGACCTCAAAGACTGGCGGCGAATTCGCGTGACGAAAAGCTAGGTTTTATTCCATCTCTAGTTTCATCGGATCGTTCATAGATGACATGCTTCTAAAGACTGCTGCTCAACGGCGTACGGCTGACGACAACGCAAGGCCGTGTACCGAAAAGCTGCAGAATGTACCAACGCCTGAATTTGACGGACGCGACGATGATAGCTACGAAATGTGCCGAGCCTATGTCCTTCCCAATCTAAGGGACAGTGTAGAGCGAACTTACCCGATTTTTCCCGAATCTTTTCAGACAAGGAGGGAACAACATCCCGGTCCGATGTTGGTTTTCCAACCCGACAGGACAGTCTTCCCACGCGCCCGACTCAACGAGAATATAGCCTCATAGCTGGCACGGCGAAGCGTATCGTCCCCTATCTTTATTGCACCCCGGACACCCAATCGATCGTTCCCCGATTGACACCTGACAGCCCTGAGTTCTACCCGATCATCCCCAGATATAGATGCGTCACACAAGTCACTCTCTCCTGATCCGCGACCGTGGCTGAAAGCAGTTTCTTAGGCGGCTGTGCCAAGCTTAGTTGAAATTAAAAAAGGGACGGGAAGAAAGTAGTAGTGAGTAAAAGTGCTCAGAGAAGCGACATGCATATTCTAGCTAGCTAGCCAATTAATTTCGAGGGTAGCAATGATGAGGTGCAGCCGTCCGCTAACAATCGCCAATTTCGTGTCAAGAACGATCCCATAAGCGATCCTCTCTAAGTAGAAATCGAGATTTCCTGTAACTATGGGTCATAGGCATTTTTCCTACACAGTGCAAGCAAGTTAAATTTTTTTTACAAACATATCAGAATTTCTATTAATCAAACGACATTTTCTGGAATCTGGCATTTAGCGACAGGTGGATAATGTCTTAAAAAGACGTCAATTGCGAGAAGAGGTCTTGCTGCGCGCTGAGTTATTACCGTAATGCATGATCATCAAATCAAAGAAAGTGATGACCATGCTGCTTACGCGCTTAAGCAACAAACCCAGCGAAAAGGTAACTCCGCACTTTGTTAAGAACAGAAAATGTCGTTTTTGTGTGACAAAAGCTAAATAAACATAGCAGTCGTCATCCTGAAATCGACTCATGCTTACTGTGCCCACTACCTTTCCAATAACCCATACGCTTCGCTTTCTCCTGCACCCACGAGGGAGGGATGGATTGATTGATCATAAAACAGATTGGTGAGCTGCTGCTTGATGAACCGCTGCTGCCGCCCTTCAATCGCCGAGAGTTTCGCTAAGAACGTTCAAAACTCACTCTAAAGGGAAGAGTTAGCCGAACTTCCAGTAAGCCATGAAGAGAATTCCTCTTGTCCGTTTTAAGTCGAACCTTACAAAAATAATATTTTACAGACATAAATGTCATCCAAAAATGCCGGGAAAGCTTGCGCAAAGCGGATTCCAACAACTCGCCTAAATTCTGCTTACCCAAAACCTATTCGAACAGGAGACTAGCCCGGCGCATGCCCACCAGGCCGGTTTTTAAGCTCAGTCGGGGACACCTAATGAAGGTAGCTACGGGCAATAACAATGCACCAACCTTACCATATGGTAAAATCAACCACTAGGAGAATCTAGAGCTAACTGGAGTTCTGTTCCATCCTTTGATAGAGTCACGCACCTATTTGAGTGAAATCGTTTGGGTGAAGCTTGTGAACTGAACACCTATTAAAATTCAGCTTGTCGAGACAGATAATTGAATGAAGCTTGGAATGAATTAATTAAAAAATGAAATAAATTAAGACAATACGACAGAGCAAAATCTAGCATTTAATCTTTCTTGCCAAGCGGCTTCATTCGGGTCCTCCAGTAAGGGGGGAAAAGTAGCGTCTACTAGCACAGGAAGTCGCGATCCAACCGCAGGTTGGTTTCAGCGCACTTAGTGTCGTCCCGTAAGAAGCTGCTGCTTGGCTAACCCGCTCGCTGCTGCAGTGCTCAGTGTCGGTCATGTATCCTGCGTGGGCTCAGAGTTCCCCCTCCTTTTTGGGGGGGGAGGTGCCCTCTGATCCCGCTCGGGGTTTATTCCCTTCGCCCGCAGCCCACTTGAACAATCAGCAGGCAGATTTATCGTAGAATGAAGATCCAGCTTGACTCTAAGGACGAGGCAACTCAAAATGGGTGTTAGCGACTCCGATTTTGATGATCGTATACGATTGACCAGGCCTTCGCCGCAGGCGGGTGCAAACCGTCGGGTATCATGTACGGCTGCCCGCGAGAGCCTTGACAAAATCAAAGTATGTTTGATAAGGCGTTGGTTCGGTCGGTCGAGGTCGCTCTTCGCGAAAAAGAACGTACGGTACGGACATTTAGCGTAGATAAGGAGCGCGGCGATCGGCAGTGAGGTGAGGCGAACGACGAAGAGCTAGTGAGTGGGTAAGACAAGGTGTAGCGCAGTCTGGTCAGCGCATCTGTTTAGGTTCGAATCCTTTCACCTTGGTGTGGCTCATTTTAGTAAGCGTTCCCTACATGCTATGAAACCCTGGAGTTTAGGTTTGATAAGTACATGCGCATCCATGTGGCTGCGTAGATATTTTCAGAATATTCTAGATTTTAATCCATTTGACTGCATGCTTCTTACTGTTTTTCTGTTAGCTTTGATCTTTATCTATCTATGGCTTTATTGGAGAGGGAGAAAGATGCCCTTTCAATTGAAGCTAATCGTGCATCTCGTTTTGGTTTTTTTTACTTTTTTTGTGGTCGCACAGATCCGAAGTTCTTTCTTTATTGCCGTAGGGGCCATTCTGTCCTCTACGTGTATTATGGTGGGTGCTTATGGGGCCGGGGGGGATGACCATCCTTCCTCTTCCTTTTTTGAGGGTATTTCCGCCTGGGTTCAAAATACCCCCGAACCGGGGGAAGAAGGAAATTCGCAGCCTTCTCAGGGAGTCGGGCAGCGGCTTCCTGGTTCGCCGCTCGAAATCTCTTCCCGGGGCATAAGCGGGGAGTCTCTCTTTAGAGACTCGGTGGAACAGCCCGGGGGGGGGCCCGCGCCCCTTCTGAGGCTGCGCCGCCCGCGAATCCAGCGGGTTCCCAGGAAGCTGGGCCGTCCAACCAAGGCCCCGCTCCCTATCCGTATCAACCAGATCAGGTGATAGGGGGCGATAGTGTCGAGACCATAAAGAGGCGACTCTTGTCGGGGCACGAGGCTAATTTGACCTATGAGGTCTGCGAATTCGCCCGCATACGGGCCGAGGACCTCTTTGAGGTCAAAGCAGAGATTCTCGGGGAAATGTCACGCCTCGACCCAGAAGGGCCTTGGTTGGAACGCGGTGCTCGGGCGCTCGATAACCCCCGAACATCTACGGGGGAGGAGTCCCTCGAGAGGCTTTTCGCGATATTGGACGAACTCCGGGAGGACGGACGCCAGTCGGGGGCGTTCGCCAGGCTGACCACGAAATTGTAGAATTCCGACTTTTTTCCGTTATGCCGCTCCGCGAGCAAGGAGCGAAAGAACCAAGTGGGCTGTGGTGATGTCAGAATTTGCACCTATTTGTATCTATTTAGTGATCAGTCCGCTAGTTTCTTTGATCCCACTCGGTGTTCCTTTTCCATTTGCTTCCAATAGTTCAACCTATCCAGAAAAATTGTCGGCCTATGAATGTGGTTTCGATCCTTTCGGTGATGCCAGAAGTCGTTTCGATATACGATTTTATCTTGTTTCAATTTTATTTATTATCCTTGATCCGGAAGTAACCTTTTCCTTTCCTTGGGCAGTACCTCTCAACAAGATTGATCCGTTTGGATCTTGGTCCATGATGGCCTTTTTATTGATTTTGACGATTGGATCTCTCTATGAATGGAAAAGGGGTGCTTCGGATCGGGAGTAATCACTAGTGATAGGGCAAAAATAGGGGGGAAGGACAAAGGAAAGAGCGATGCCCACATTAAATCAATTGATTCGTCATGGTAGAGAAGAAAAACGGCGCACGGACCGTACTCGAGCTTCGGATCAATGTCCCCAGAAGCAAGGAGTATGCCCGCGTGTTTCAACGAGAACACCGAAAAAACCAAATTCAGCTCCACGTAAGATAGCCAAAGTACGTTTGAGCAATCAACATGATATATTTGCTCACATTCCAGGCGAAGGTCATAATTTGCAGGAACATTCTATGGTGTTAATAAGAGGAGGTAGAGTGAAAGATTTGCCAGGTGTGAAATCCCATTGTATTCGAGGAGTCAAGGATTTGCTGGGAATTCCGGATCGAAGAAGAGGCAGATCAAAATATGGTGCGGAAAAACCCAAATCGAGATGAATGGAAGATGCCTCTGGAACTAACTTGTTTTTCTAGATCAGTCGAAGTATTCATTGAAAAGTCTCAATGCTATCTTCGACAGTCTTGAGAGCGAGGGCCGCAATAGCGACCACTTTTAACTCTTTTGTTTCTAAATGATCCCGCTCTTGATCTGGGCGGGATCTATCAGCAGCGGCATTCTTCCTTGCTCGTTCCTAGGAACTCAGTAACGTGGCCAGTAAGTCAGCGAGCATTGAGGCAGGCAGACAGATATTATTAACTGCTTTAAGTCGGTAAGGCAAGGAAGGCGGATTTCACCGATCATTCCTACTTGACGCTTTGGACGAGTATTTTCAAAACCTTAGTTCACTATCATTAAGGGAACTTCTTGGATCGCCGCTTTGAGTCTTGTCTTAAGGCGACGGAAGGCAGAAGAGGGAAAGTCGCTCCTTAAATACGAGGAGTTTCAAGAACCCGGCTGATCAGTGTTCTGTTACTAATATGTTGATGACTTCGGCCAGTTCCTCGGTTAAGTTGCTTAGCATAATTGGTAACTACATGGTGTTGCTGCTATGGCCCTGGAGAGAGATTCCTACTTATACCGGGCAGCTCTACCAGCACTAAATTCCCTTCTTTCCGACCAGGACGTATGTTTCTTTAGCTTGTATATCCTCTTACCATGCAGAGTTATATGTTCAGGAGTTTCCAGCAGTAACCCCAAAGGGTTGCAGTAACACCAAAGGGTTTCAGATTCCGGACTGATCTCGTAGTCGGCTAGCTCATTCGAGCGTATCTCGTTTGGCCTCTTTTTCTCACCCTTACCTTTCCATTTCAAGCTTCATATCCTACTAATAGCCCCCCTTGTCGTTGAATCTCTTGTAGAAACCACCATTGAATAAAATCAAAGGGTTAGTCTTCTTTGATAGAGGAAAGGTTGAATGCTGCCCCCTTCCTCTGACCCCGAATCATTCTTTCAACCTTCGGCCAGGCGCCTAACTAACCTAAAAATTCGGAAGCTCCTGAAGATCTGACCGAAATCGGATTTACTTTTCGCGCCAAATTTGTTGAATGGCCTAGGAGTGAAGTTCAAGGGCTTGGCTTTTTGGCTCAGATTCCGTATCGGCTGTTTGTTCATCAAGCCTATTCTCGAGCCTATATCTACTCTCTTTTCTTTTAGAGGCGTACCTCTCCACGAGATCGAACACTTTACCAAGGATTGAATCCAAAAGCAAGAACTCGGTTGACATCTTGGGTGAAGGTTCATCTTCAAATCTGTCTCCTTGTCATGAACAAACTACTTTCTCTACATTAGAGTGCAAGGTGCGCAGAAGATTCCTTTAGGTAAGCACACTAGAAGGAAAGGACTTGTCTTGTCTGGACTTCCTATGTCTTGCTGCCTCCGCTTGACTCAGGAGGAGAGGAGAGCATTCTTCTACAAAAATCATAAAACGATTATTGCGAATAATGAGACGCTACCCTTGCCTTGAGGAAGATCTGCGAACCGCGATCGAGGGAAGGCTTTTCTTCTTTCCTCGGCTTTCCTCACTTTATCACACTCGACGAAACGGAGAGCAAAAGAACCTTGACTTTAGCAAACTAAGAGACAAGCAAGGACGGGAAGCTACTCGCCCTCGGTCAGTAGAACCCTAGTGAGGGAAGAGCACCCGCTTCTCTTACTATATTAGTATTAGTAGGGCACGCTACTCTTTCCTTTAGGAACAATAGCCGACTAGTCTCTTACACAAGAATTGGTGGACTCGCACGCATAGGTCCCTCTTTCTTTTCTAGTGTACGTACCTCGGCTCGGGGTTTATTCTTTATTAATGGGTGGGCGTGAGAGTGCTCGACTGACTTTCTGTCCAAACAAAAAAAAAGGCTACGTAGTGCAGCTTGGGGGAAGCCCAGGTCCAGTTTAGGGAGGGGCAGTCGCCCAGTAGCGGAGGATAGTGGATCGATTAGCCTACGCTACAAGCAGCACGTTGTTCCTACCCCTTAACCTACCTTATCTTAGGGGAGGATAATCTTTAGTAGTTTTCCATTAAGATCTTTATTGCTTTTGCCGCTCCTAAGAGAAAGAGACCGTTAAAACTAAAACTAAAGCTGGAGGAAAGAGAAGTCTTCCTTCTTCTAGAGCTGCTTTCAAAGGGTGATCCCTTTACTAAGTAGCTTTCACGCTCCCCAGCCTTCTGACCTGCTCCATTTAATATTTAATAATGAGAATAAGCAGACTAACTTAGACCTTAAGGGGGCAACACCAATACCCACTCGATTGGACAAAACAAGACCTGGGTTGACATCCACGAGGCAATTCAAGTAAACAACAGGGTTGGCAACTCGGGGATAGACTTGGTTCCTCAGTGACTCAGAAATGCACCACCTCTTAGGTCAGCTCATCCAAGCGGAGCTGACCCTTCTCTTAACT
>SKET01000154.1_pt2:32500-35000 | contig 58777 bp, 36 predicted proteins | sample 4841461 | NCBI WGS metagenome assembly SKET01 (sample SAMN11008802, study PRJNA524170) | human gut metagenome | biome: Human fecal sample; material: Feces; isolation source: fecal sample from pouch patient p5 | host: Homo sapiens | place: Israel: Tel-Aviv | collected 2014-02-13
CACAATAGATAGGTGGTCAAAAGCTGGGTACGAACGGAACGAGGCAAGTGCTCTTGCTCTTCCTGAATGCACCGGATGAGTCTAAAGTACCTTAATTTTCGTTATCATTTGTGGCTGATTAAACAACAACGAATAGGTCAGAAGCTGGTTATGTATTATGTATGAACCGGATCCCTCCTCTCGAGCAACTGGACACCAGTAATCACCTGTTACTTAAGAACAAGGCTAGACAGGTCCTGATACCCAAATGGACCAGGAAGAAAGCAGTGAAAGTGAAAAGAAGATGGTCAAGGGGACTAAGTGACTCTCGAAAGAAGGCTACTCGAAATAGAGTATGATTTATTTGCCTCAAGTGAGTACACCGGACCTGCAGATCGGTATCTATAACAGTCAAGATGAAACCCCTGGCTTTGGCGGATCTTAGTCTTTTTCTTGATGAGCCCCCGGTCATACGAGGGCCTTGCTTGCGTCAGATTCACCCGGGTTCAGTCTCATTCGAAGCTTTAGACAAAGAGGAGTAAGAGATATGACAAGACGGATTCAACCTCTGAATCTACTTACGGCATAGAGCTGTGATATTCCGCCATCTTTCTCCTGCCTTTATAGGAAGAAAGACTGCCTTAGAATAGCGAATAGCTCGAAGCACAGGGAAGGTATACACTTTTGAGTCCCACCCCGTAAACACCATACAGGCACAAAGAATACCAGCTGGAAGGGGAAGCTTACTAAGCGCTCAAGAGGCAGGGCACAGGAATATCCCTGAATCATGACACTTCACCTGCCCAACAGGTCTCCAGGCTTAAGGCAAGAAAGGAGATCAGGCAAGGATTCGGAGAGCAGAAAGGAAGATAGGGGATTCGCACCGGCAACTCCCAAGATGATTTGATCACGGATCTTCCGGGCAGGGCAGTAAAGAGAGAGAATAGCTTCAAGCAGGTATCCAATTGACTGAGCAAGGAGCAAGCGCACTAGGCCCCGTCTCTCTCTTATAAGGCAGTGAAACCCGTAGCTTGGAGTAGTCCCGATCTCTACTTCATGAAATTCATAATCAACTATACAAAAGTCCCTTCATTATCTCACTTTCTCTCCCCTTGAAATTGGTTCCTCCCCTGCTATGAGTTCTCCTTCCGACTGGTTGACACTTACAGCTGAACTACCACCTAGCGCACTAAGGCCCTCATAAGGCTGGCTCAACTGAATCCGATAGTAGTTGTCTCCGTCGACTAGAGTGGTGAATGAAAAGCATATTCTCCTATTGCAAGAGTGCCTGCGGAGGCGCTTGCTTAGATGAGAGTGGAGTTCCTTCACCTCCAACTGCTTTCTTTCCTCTCAACCTCGAACAGCCCCACAGCCTCTCTCTCGTGGGCTAACCAATGCGCCCCTACTAACAGCTATCTAATGCAAATATCTCATTTATGAGCCATATTCGCCTGAAAGCTTAAAGGCAACTGAGAGCCAAGCAAGCAAACCGTAAGGCCCACTCGACCTGTATGGATTCCCCCGGCCCGGCTCTACCTCAGTGGATTCCGAACTTATATCAAATCAAATGAGTAAGCAGTAGACTTCAAGTCTAAAGTTTCAGATATCAATAGTAGTGAATATCCAGAGTCTTTTTCCAATATTCAATTGATCGTATGGAAAGGCGCCTACACGGAACCTATACGAAGGAGCAAACAAGCAACGGTAACTACTATACTTGACTTGCCCACAGAATTGACTAAAGCCAGAAGTAGAGAATCGGGCTATTTCAGCTCACGACTTGAAATATTGAATACTTTAGGCAGCTTATCGGACTCATAAGCAAGAAGTGCCTAGCTCAGGAGGAATAGGATTATATCCTGTCTATAGATCACGAGCTTACTCGAAGAAGTACTTAGGATTATCAAAGCTCACTTTCCGGCCAGGCCTTACTATAAAAAAACCAACCTCACAGATCCCAAAAAATCTTTTACACCAATGTATCGTACTCTCTCGACCAGGTCATCATAAAAAAATACTGAAAAATCTTTCCGAAATGAGAGAGGGAGTGAAACTTGCTTAGTGTGAAACGCTGAGGGAGGGAAGGCGCGCTACAACCAACATAACGGCCGGCTGAAAAACGCTAGCTAGCTAGGCTAGCGCGCAATGGCTTTCTCTGAAAGGGGCTCGCTTCTTCAAGCTCCGCACAACCTATACAAGGTGCTGCTCGCTTTCTCTCAGCCACTAGTGGCTTATGTAGTGGTCGGCATTCCTACGCGCTCCTCCTTGCCCCCATCCAAGGGTCACCTTTGGATGTTGTCGTGACGCTTTGGTTACGAAGGTTGCCGGGGTCTAGGTTTATGGATGGATTCAGTCAGCGAAAGTCCCCAAAACTCAATCAATATCAACAACATGTCGTGACCGGTTAGGCTTGGTTGATTTTGTCAGAAAAGAAAGTAGGTTTCGGGGGTTCATTGATTAGTACACCTCCGGTGCTGGTAAGGTCGGGACCGTGGTCGTCCGTCTCCGGTTTGCCGGCCGA
>SKET01000154.1_pt2:40000-50000 | contig 58777 bp, 36 predicted proteins | sample 4841461 | NCBI WGS metagenome assembly SKET01 (sample SAMN11008802, study PRJNA524170) | human gut metagenome | biome: Human fecal sample; material: Feces; isolation source: fecal sample from pouch patient p5 | host: Homo sapiens | place: Israel: Tel-Aviv | collected 2014-02-13
TCTATGAGCACCCCACCATTGAATGATGAACTTTGCCAGTCTTCGCCTCCGACCCGACCAGGGGAGAACACAGGGTCAAGCCAAGCCCTTACCCGCCTGAATTGAATGCATATCTCCTTCGTCTGGTCGAGAAGGGAGAAAGCCCGGGGAACTGGACTGTTACTCTTCTATTACATTACATTACGGAGAAGTCCATTCTCGTCATGATCGATCCGCGTCCTACCGTAGTGCCCGGGAACCAGGCTTGCTTGGCTTACTAACGCGAAGGAATTTTTCGTTGATTGCACGAGCTAGCCAGTCAATCCAGCCGTTTTCTTGCTTGGTGCGCTAGTGCGCCTGACTTATAAGTAGGCGTTTTCTTCGCTGGGTTAGATTCCCGATCCACTCATCTTCAAACAGGGGTTCATCCAGAAATATGCACCGCACTCCAGACCAAACAATACCCGCCAGAGGTTGAGCTCGACTCGAGAGATGGAGACATAAAGGTGCGATAAAGTCCTCGGTAGGTGAGTCTCTCGATATTGAGTCGACCCCGCTCCGAGCAAGCATCGAAGGAATTAATCCAATGGGTAGGAATCAAGGAATTGAACCCAGATAAAGCCTGTTACCTGTTGCCGATCCGATTACCGATTCATAGGATTAACCAGAAGAGAAGGAAGTTAGGACCGGCTGAAAGAAGGACAGCGGGGAAAGTTCTCTAACCTGGGAAAAACCTTAGAATCCGTCTTTTTTGGACGGAAAGGGCGAGTAGAACGGGCGCGAAAACTAAACCTTCCTTCTTCGGCCTAAACCGAGATGGTGCAATACGAATGACTACTTGTGAAGTACCATGGAATTGGGGGGCATGGCACCAACACTCAAACAAACTATTCAAGACCGGATCAGCAAAGGAAACATACATGTTGAGAACGATGAGGCATCTACGAGCGAACAAACAAGCCGCTGGAATGGGAAAGAAGGCCGGCAAGAAAAGGCTTTTGTCATAACAGAAAGAAAAGAAGGGGAGGCCGAAGGGCCCGTCAACGGGCAATAAAAAGAAAGCTTGCCCAAACACCAAAGCAGCCCCCATAAATGGGTTCCAAAAGAGCACGAAGAATCTGTTGTAACAGTTAACATGGTGGGTAAGGCGGAAAAAGAAGGGCAAAATGGTCCCCGAAATAGATTCCGACATCCCTCTTGCTCAGTTGTTTGAAACTGAATCTCGGCGAACGCGAGCGAGGGCTTTAGGGCTTAACTAAGTATTAGTTGAGGGCGAGGTTGGAAAAACAAGGCCAAGGATTTTAAGTGTCACGAGCAACATCGGTTGTCATATATGACAATCCCGGAGGCCAAACAGAACCCGGTGATGACCCGTCTTCCGATGAGTCCGAAGACTTGGCACGTACCGTCTCATCAGAAGTGTAAAGAACAGAACACGTCTTTGTAACCAACGAGGACGAAATACCCCCTAAAGAAGCCACAGCCAAACTCAACAAAAGTACCGAAGAAAGGCTAGATAAGATGATGGAGATTAGAGAAGCTATGCGAGCTCTTATTTGTTCAAAAGACAAGGCAGAACAAGGAGATCCCCAAGGTCAGAAAAAATTGGCGAAACCAGTAATCCACAGAAGAACATGACCGAGGGGCAGTCCTCGCGACACGAGGAGATACGCCAATCTGAAGATGATCAAGTAGCTTTACTAATAGGGCGGAGGGATCTTCGACAGACTCTCTCTCAATTGAATGAAGAAAGTTAAATGAAGCAAAAAGGGATTGTCGCGCCATACCCCTTTACATGGAAAGGCCTTTCCCCCCAAGTTCAAACAACCCAACCTGAAGTCTTTTGACGGGAGAGGGGCCCCTAGGCAGCATATTTGTAATTTTAAGGCATTTACTGGGGGCATTGCCGGAAACGACGCTTTGATGATACGTCTTTTCGTAAGCACCCTCTGCGAGACTGCATTCGATTGGTATGCCAGGTTGCCTGCTGGAACCATAAACTCGTGGGCGGATGAGGACGAAAAATCCACCACAGGCCAGCTGTGTGCCACTAAGCAAGCGCACAATGATTCAGTCGATTCCTTTATGAAAGGATGGAGAGCGTTGGCAGTAAAATGCCCAGAGCCACACTCCCACGAGAGTCTGACTGACATGTGTCGAATGAATTTTAACTTTAAGCCACGCCTGAAGCTGGTGTGGGCTTGAAGCTTAAAACACTGGGGGAGCTCTTAGCCATTGCCACGGAAACAGAGGCTGCCCTCAAAGATCATGAAAAAGAGAAGGGTGGTCGTAGATCAGAAGAGGCGAGTCTTCTAAAACAAAAAATAAAGAATCAATGGCGATACAAATCGCTGGACAGGAAAAAGCCCAACGCCCCTGCGCAAAAGAACGAAAACGGGGATGAAAAGAAGCAGGCAAAGAAAATCTCTCTCAAAGAACGACTCTCTAAAGTTGGGGATTTCGATGAAAGCAAGGTAGACGCCATCTTTTGACATGTTGATCGCTAACGGTCAGCTGACTCTACTCTACCTCCGTGTAAGCGACCCGCCGAGATCGATAAAGTTGATGATTCCAACTACTGCCGGTTCCACAGGTTGTGGGACATACACTAAGACAGTGTTTTGTCTTTAAAGAGCTGGCGCAAGAAGGTTTGGAGCACTGCAACCAGTCTCTATACCCGTCGAAGAGATGGATCCTCTGGACACCGAAGTTCGGGTCATCCCTGATTACTCAGAAGAGATACCGCGGGGGTTGGTAGCCGTCAATAGCCCAGATGGAGATATAATGTGGGGAGACCCCGATCTCAATGAGGATGACGATTGGGAAGTGGTTACCCCAAAGAATTAAGGTAAGGGTTCCGGTCACCCTTGCGGACCACCTGAAATCCAAGAGAGCAACAAAACCACTTCTCAGATGAAGACCAAGAGGTTTCATCATGCAACATGATAACGGTGGGCCCCGCTTTGGCAAAGAAAGAAGAAAGGCTAACTTCCCTTCTTCCTCTCCCTCTCCCTCTCCTATGGTCGAGTGAGTCCCTGCCTATGGTCGAGCAAGTAAACTACCTGTTCTAGAGCCGAGAGAAGAATGCACACTGCCTACCCTCAGTGGTAAACCTTACCAAGACTAGTTGCCTCAACGAATTGATATGCTTTTGCTTTTTGTGACACCGGCGAATGCTGAATACGGAGGAATACAATGAAATCAGAACAAAGTAGACCAAGCAAGCTTACAGAATTCGGGGAATTAGAACTCAGAATAAGCTCTTTTGACCAAAATAGAGTTGCTTGAAGATTGCGAGATTGGCGATAGCAATGCTTATTAAAGATAAGGGGAAAGCTTCTCTCGAATGTATGAAGAGACACCCGAAGGCATCTTTTCAGAAGCATTTCCTACCCCCCCCCCTGTTTGTTGAAAACTCTTATGTGTTCAGTGGGTTGTCGCCCATAATCTAGTTTTAGCCCGAAAATTATCATCTTATTCTTAGCGCAATCGTCGCCCCTTAAGGGTATGAAAGAAAATTTTAACAAAGAGAGTTCATTTTCTTACAGTGTTTCCTCTGCAACATCCAGTGTAATAATTAAAGATTATAAACTTATTTCACCAAATATGGGTTCCTTCACAGTAATAGGAGAATGTTCTTCTTGTTCTAAAAGACAAACCACAGGAAACAGTCTTCAGTCGGTGTATGTCGAATATCTTTCCTTCCTTTCCCTTCGTCTATTCTCGTCTCGAGAGGTCTTGACGATACCCTTCTGGAGAACTGCCTAGGCCCAGTCACAGGATCATATGAGAACGTCGTGCGGATGCTCAGGTGCCGTAGGCTGGCTGGTAAAAGAACCGGGAAGTAGAATGACCGACTCCGCCGTCACTGACTTTTCTTTCTCTCTCTTAGGCCGTGTGACAGTCTGTCTTCCTTGTTAAGCAGTCCCGAAGGCGGCCTCTTTGTGGGGCGAATAGGCTTAGTCGTCTTGTTGCTAGCTTGATGGCTGTGACGAAAGAGCAGGTGCTATTTAGCCCTCCGATTCATCAAACCGCAACACTTGATGTTGCACCTCTTGCTGCTTGCACCGTTCACTACGTTCACTCACTCCTTCAGGAACATAAGAGATCAAATTCGTTCATCAGTTGGTCTGTTGTTATCCCCAAGAGCTATGCACTACGCCTAGCCTTCGGGGGGAAGGAAAGGGGGTATTTTAGACTGTAGCCTACTGTTTAAGGCGAGTTCGGCGAAGGATACTATACTAGCCAGACCGAACGGAGGGTTATATAACTCAAGCCTACTGCGGGCACGGGACGGAAGGATTATAGAATACTCCAATTACTGGCGGGACTTGCGAGGGGCGTGCCTGTCGATCCGGATGGCTGGCTGGTCAGGCCGAGCCAACGGTGCAACTCGATGATTTGTGGTCTTGGGACTGGAGTTCCTTCGCGGGGCGAGGGCAGTGCCCCCACCCCGCCTGAATTCCTTTTGCATTATGGATGACAAGGCGCCTTGTATGTGCCGGTTGTGAAGGCAAAGTAGGAGCTAGTATAATGGTTTCCACCATGCTGCTAAAGAAAGGCTTGCGCAAGGGCTAGGAAACGTATCTGTCTGCCTTGGTGGTACAGGAGGGTCCGAGCCATAAATAAGGTCTAAGGGGAAGAAGGGTGAGGTTAATAAATGTTCCAGCTACCTTTGTTTGCATATGGATTCGCATGGATTGCGCGGAACTAGAGAAAGATGCTGCCTCTAGAGATGAGATTCCAAAGATTCGATCCGAAGCTCTCTCTATTGACTCCTCCTTCCCGGGCATAGAAGATCAGATCAACGAGTTCTGGTGTAAGCCCTTCCTTCTTCCCTAATCCAAGTAACGGCAATACAAGGCAGAGTACCGCCTAGCTTCGGATGCTAGTTCAGAACTTTTGATAGAAGGTTTCCCGGTTGCATTGGTTAGTAGATCCCCATTAGTAGGAGGTGTTGATTCATCCTGCCTTTCTCCAGTTGCTGGCTGGTTTGGGTCTAGGCAGAGAAAGACAGATTTACAGTTCTGTGCCCAAGGAGAGAGATTAACTACGGAGACTAAGCTGCCTCCTCACCACGAGGATTTGATCCATCTTTCATACTGACACCCGGATATACTATATTTACTAAACTACTTGAGCCCGCACCGATGTTCGTTCATCACAGCGATCCGGGATCAGAAAAGGTTTGAAAGACAGAATGCTTCCTTTGCTCGTCATTGATCGAATGAACTGCTATTCCTGAACGTGGATGCATGGGTTAGCCATGTTCCATTGTCGCCTGAAAGGCCTAAAAAAAGAGCTAGAACAGGAGTTTAGTGGTCCTGTGATAGGTAGGGTTGGTTGGGCGGAGCTCCCGGACGCCGACCCGCCCCGCACGCTGCCAATCGGGGAGTGGATGAAAGATGAGTTAAACTGATGTTAAGAGAAGAAAAACAATTTTTTAAATCTTTTTGGTATGTATCGCGCGAAGCGCGGGCGAGGAATCCTCCTTATTTTTCGGATATGTTGGACCCTTGCTCTCAGAAGAATGACAGGACTAGAGTAAAGAACGTGAGTAAAGTGCATAGAATTCAGTGCGGTGACGTGAAGAAAGGGAAGGGGCTATCCCTATCGGCCAATGATAATCAAAGGCACTCAGCTAGAGTGGCAAGCCAACCAACAGAGAACACATAACTGAAGAGTAAGAGTGTCGTGGTCAACAACTCCTTACCTAGCCTGTACTAAACTTAATTTTTGTCGAAGTCAAAGTGCTGCCAGCAAGCTCTATGCTTAGCTTCAGGTAGATAGAGCCGTTCCCCGGCGTGCATCGGGTCACTTCTCCTAAAGTGTCCTCCCCCCCTCACGTTCCCAAAACGATCGAGTACCTCCATTCTCGGAGAGGTAAGAAAGTCTCGGAGGCGAGTGGGTAGGTGTTCAGTGAAGACGAGGTGACGGACTAAGCGGGACTCTTGATCAATAGACCGCTCATGGCTCAGATCCTTATTTATAAATTAAGGATAAGATACTTACAGTAAAGTAATTAATTTAATAAAATGTGGGTGAGCATAAGCCATTGGGTCAGTCGGTCACTACGGCTTATGCTCACCCGAAATATCGTAGAAGAAGAAGTATTTATGTTGTTTTTCAAAACAACTTCCGGCAACACCCTCTGTCGCCGTTACAGAAAGGCTCCCTTCCCTTTTTGCAAAGAGAGATCGAAGACGCAGGCATCAACGAATGCAAACAGGTAGAACGCCCACGGCTTCGAGATAAGGAGTTCAAAAAAAAAATTCCGTTCCGTCAGGTGCGCGTGCTAGACACTTTAAGATAATATGTTAGTCTTGTGTGCGATAGGATGTCCTGTGCCCGAGACGCACAAGGTATACTGGTTTCTGAAAGGCCTAGGCCCAAACTAACAGACTTTCGTCATCACCATCATGGCAAAACATCTGATACCCTCTCTCAAGGAGATTATTCCCCAATTTCCGAGTAACACTTCTTCAGTCCTACTCTCCTCGTTCTCTTGAGATAGCATGCCAAGTGAAGAGGATCCTCAGGCAAGCATAATGGATGAGTCGCAGCCCTCAACAGGTTCATATCCAGGCCATCAGACAAGTGTCGACCTCTTTTTCAGCTCCTGAAGAAGAATACCACATTCGAGTGGACGTCTGACTGCGAAGAAGCCTTTCAACCCCTCAAAAAAGACCTCGGCAAGACCGACCTGCCCGGAAGAGTAGCAAAGTGGGCAGTTCAGCTAGGCGAGTTCGACATTCGATACGAACCACGAACAGCAGAAAAAGGTCAAGCACTAGCCAGCTTCCTGGCAGATTTCCCTGTAGAATCAGACATTGGGGGCGACTATTCCATAGATGACGAGCCGACCTCTATGGCCAACGTAGAGAAAAGAACTCCAGACAAGCTCACCTCAGAGGTGAGAACCGAACAAATTGAAGATTATCCCAGACCTGGCTACTGGGGGCGGCCTCCAAGACCTGTTTGCTCAGAGTTCGGGGTGGAGATTGTTCGTTGATGGCTCGTCGAATGAAAGCGGATCTGGTATCGGTATTGTTCTGGTAACACCAGAAAACGCTAAGATCGAGAAAGCCGTAAAGCTGGGCTTGGAGGCCTAAAACAACGAGGCCGAGTACAAAGAAAGCGGTCATCTCCGGATTATTACATTTATTCCGTGTAGTCAGGCTTTGGATCTATCTAGATCCGGCATCCTAGTATAGTATACAGCAATTTGTCAACCAGCTATCAGGAACCTTCCGGGCGAAGCATGAACGAATGGCTACCTGAGCTGGACTCGGCAGTAGAAGAACTCGCTCCAATGCAGCATTCGAGGGAAGGGGGCACCCTTTAAGAAAGAGCTTCCGAGAATTCATTACTCGTTGCAGCTACAGCCGTAGCCTATTCGTTAACTGGATCTCCTACCTCCACTTTTAGGGAAGGTTGTATTGAGGGCACCACACTTAAGAAAAGAGCATATGACTTCCTTAGCGTTTCACACTAAGCTCTTCGATCCTTAGCGCAAGCAAGCACTAAGCAAGTAAACTACCTTTGAGGAGAAGCCTCTTTTGTTTTTAGACTACCCATTCAGCCTTAACGCACCAATGGCTAAGAAGGGTACGTACCATAAGGTCTACTTCTTTTTGGGAAAGAAGGACTAAAAGCCAACCCTTATGCTACACATAAGCCTTATCCACGCCAACCCTGATGCAAGCCGTCTCTACTACCTTTACTTAGATAAGTCAAGCCCTTTCCGCTACCGATAGCAGCTCCCGCTGACCTTCACTTACTAGAAGTTCCGAGCCCTTAACTAATACTTAGTTAAGCCCTAAAGCCCTCCTTCTTACTTAGTTAAGCCCTAAAGCCCTCCTTCTTACTTAGTTAAGCCCTAAAGCCCTCCTTCTTATAAGAAGAAGCCCGTAACACCCTCTTTCAGTACTCCCACCGGGATAGGAGGAGATGATGTTTAAGCTATCCCACCGTCCGAGTAAACTATCTCTTATAATCAGCCTGGAACTAGAGCATCCGCCTTCTGCTACTGCTATCACATCTTCCTTCTAGTTCTGATCGTAGACAACCCTGGAAAAAACCTTATCTTCTAATCAGCCTTCTAGTTGACAACCCTGGAACTCTCACTGAAGCCTTCAACCCCGGTATTTCTGGTCAGTCTTAACGGGAAGATTGAAGTTCTCTATTAGCTAGGCTGGGGGAGGACCCCCAAACCCCCCCTGATGGTACCCTCGAGTCTCACTACTGATATTACCTTCTTGCTTATCCTCTCCTCTTCTTCTGCTAGACATCATTGAGCACTCCCGGATGTAACACATATGCCTTCTCGTAGAGCACTCCCAGAAGCTACCCTGAAGCCCGATCGTTCTGATCTACGACCAACCCTTCTCCGCAAATAAGACTTTTGAGTACCGGGGCGGGGAAAGACATTGCTTACTCAGCGAGAAACAAATGTCAACAGGGTGCGAAACCTTGGAATAATAAAGTAAGTAGTGGGGCTGTGGTTGGTTCGATTCTCATTGATGGCACCGCAGGGGGGGTGTTAATTTCATACGTATGCTGCATGCAATTCGATTCATTTTCCAATCCATTAACAGAGAAAAAAATAGAAAGTGGTCCTTCGACATTTTCTTACGTATGCAGTCATCGAGTACTGTAAGCCATTGACAGAAAATATTTTGGATCTCAGTCCACCCGTGGCACATGAATGCCAAAGTAGATTTGTTGGTTTCCGGCTGGCTTACGTCCTAGCCGTAGGGCTTCGACTCCCCCATGATATGAGACAGCCTCTTCTTCGTAATCAAGCCGGGGCAAAGGTGGGCTACACGATCCGGCTTCAGGGTAGCATCGGGGTAACGAAGTAGCTCGACTGAAAGGAGAGGGAGGGGCGCAGAGAGGTTCTTAGAGGAGGCGATCTTTAGGCATGCACCGGTTCCGAAATTGCGTCCGGTGCCTTTCCCCCCTTTTTTCATCGAGAGGGGGCTTGAGGGACTCTGCAAATAAAGGTCAGGCAACCGCTTAGGTTGTGTTGTGTTGGCTTCAATCCAATAAGCGAGGCCTCGCTATGAGAACTGATGAGCGTTTAACCGGATTTTTTTACAAGTGCTGCCTGCCGGACTAGGATGGAAGGGAGAAAAACCTAGAAGCTTTCTTGGATTAAGAAGGCACGGATGAAAGATCAGAGGCTAAGGCCAGGCGAGTAGCAGACGGAGATGAGTTTAGTCACACTGATGGGAGAGCGAAAGTGGTAGTCCTCTCTCACTTAATCAATGCCCGGGGGCCAAGCGCTTACTGGCTGGCGGACAAGCAGTAATAAAAACCTCCACAGCCTTAGCTTAGTTTCGGGTTCGATTTCTTATGCAGTTAGGAGTGGGGCGTGCTAGCGGGAAGTCCGGTTATGAACATATATCAATCCCTCAAAAAACCTTTCTTCCATCGTGCGGTTGTCTGAGCCAAGGGGATCTGGTGTCGGTGGAAAGGAATCCTCTCATCTAGAGACCGGGGCGAGGGATCATGGACCTAAATAGTTGGACGAATGCTGACTCGCTGTCTAGCTCACAGAGAGGGCTTTCTTTAAACGAGGGGAAGGCTTTTTAGGTATAGGGAGGGGTGGTTTCCGAACGAGAGCCTTTATCTTTTTCCGGGGGTGCGGGTCCTGGTCATCGCTGCCCCCTGATGCCAATAGCTGTCTCGGGGAGTTGAGTTGGGGGCTTTCTCTTCTGGTTGCTTCTGGGTCTGGTCTAAGGTTGGTTCTAAGGCTGGTTTGGAACCCTTCCCTTGAACAGGAGCTTCAGCTTAAGTAGCCGCTGGTGTCGAAGCTGAAACTGCAGGATCTGTTGTAGACGCAGGAGCTTGTCTCGTCCGCTACTATCCCTCTGATGATCGATGTTGGGTATTTTACAATTTGCTCTTTATTACATTATCATTATATAGGCTCGCCCCAGTTCGCTATTCTTGTGATTCCGAATGCTAGCTGGTGGGCTTTCAAAGGTATGGGACGATCAGGATGGCTTGGTCCAGC
>SKET01000154.1_pt2:57500-58777 | contig 58777 bp, 36 predicted proteins | sample 4841461 | NCBI WGS metagenome assembly SKET01 (sample SAMN11008802, study PRJNA524170) | human gut metagenome | biome: Human fecal sample; material: Feces; isolation source: fecal sample from pouch patient p5 | host: Homo sapiens | place: Israel: Tel-Aviv | collected 2014-02-13
CACGAGCGGAAGGGGGAGGTTACTAACCAACTGGAGCAACTAGTCTTGTCCGAAAGCCTCAGGCGAAAGGGCAGCTCACTTATAGCTTCAAAGCGGGATTCTCTGGCCTATCTCTTTCCTGCCGTACTTTGCTTGCTTCTTGCTTGTTGGTTAATGCAAACTTGGGATTCTTGCCTATGTATGCTCTTTCCTGCCCACATTGCTTGCCCTACTGTTCTGGTTGAACTACGGCTTTGGCTGAACTACCACCTGACACCAGTATTCTTAGCTTACTGTCTGCTTCCTGCCTGATCGGTGCTGACTGCCTGTTCTTGCTTGTCTTGGGCCTGCACTTCTGGCTTACCGGCTTGCTTGTTTGCCCGACTACCTGACTATCTGACTACTACGACTATTCCGCTTGGCTATCGGACTACTTAACATCGGGATTCTTGTCTGTGCTGCTTACTCCCCTTCTTCTTACCTGAAAACTGGATAGCTCTCTCATTCGGCTTACAGCCTACCACTTGCTGCTCTGATAGCTCGGCCTAAACCTACAGCTTCAATCAAGGTTGCTGAAATAAAGCAAAGAGCTACCTTTGCCATATAATTGACTGCAGAATTAGGGTCTTCCCCTTTCCCTTTGGGAAATACATATGGTGAAGGCCTTAACTAACCTTCATACTCCGAAAACCTTACTTAACTAACCACTTTATCCTCCGTTTATTCATGTCTTTCTCCTTATCCATCTATTTATGCCGGAAGGAGCGCCTTTACTTAAAACCGGAAGGGCGAGCCAGAAAGTAGGTAGAGTATGCCGCTTCGCTTGCCCTTTCTCCTTCCTCTGCAATAGGAAGTGAAAGAACTGCCTGCCATTTCTTAGGTTAGGCTGCTGTGTGATGCTTACTCCATCTCAACGGATAAGCTCAGCTGGCTTACTAATAGAAAGATGAACCCCTTGTGAGGCTATTATAGCACGCCACCCGTGCATTAAGATGATTTCACGTGGCTGCGGCAAGACCATTCCCACCCTTTCTGCTGGAAGAACAGCAGGAAGAAGTGGGCCTCCCCCCTCTCCTATGGTCGAGCAAGTAACCTCCCCCCTCTCTCGTTCTCCGGGTGGGTGAAATAGACTATATAGGTAGGGGCTTAGCTGCTCCTAGTCAGATAAAAGTTCTATACTGGGCGCAACCCTGAACTACTAAAAACCTGGCCCTTTGATGTGGTTGCCCCGCCGATTAGAATGATGTTTCGGAACCCACCCTGCAATAACGTGAAGTTTTTAATTAATAGTATATAAT
>SKET01000220.1_pt1:0-22500 | contig 52867 bp, 36 predicted proteins | sample 4841461 | NCBI WGS metagenome assembly SKET01 (sample SAMN11008802, study PRJNA524170) | human gut metagenome | biome: Human fecal sample; material: Feces; isolation source: fecal sample from pouch patient p5 | host: Homo sapiens | place: Israel: Tel-Aviv | collected 2014-02-13
ACATATATGTAATTAATGATCACTTGTATTTGTACGCGGAATGCCTAATTCAAATTGAAATGTACAACGATTCAGTAGCTATTCCTTTTCTTAAAAAAAAAGAAAAAAGTCAAATGAAAAGGACTTTGCAGAACGATCTATAAAACAATTGATATGGTTTGAGTTTGATTCTTCAACTCAATTAGTAGTACTTCTAGAGTCCACTTCTACCCCATACTACGAGTGAAAGAGAAAATGTAAAGACTACCATTAAAGCAGCCCAAGCGAGACTTACTATATCCATGTGAATTATATCCCCTAGCTCTATAAATATGAAGGAATTATTCCATTATTGTTCACTAATCATTATTATGTTCATTAAGAATAGTGGAATCCCTGGCGAAGAGTCAAAAGGGGATTCTAACCCAACACCGTTGATGAAACAATCCAATAAACTCACAATTATAAAAGTTTCTTATATGATTTCTAGTAGAATCGGAAAACATTAAGCACAAGCAAAATACGTAGATACACCCCTGGAAGTTTCAAGGGAATGGTACTAACATGTAGTAATAATAAGACCTAGTCTTTTTTTTGTTGACCTTCATTTCATTAAGTAAAAAGTATCAAAATATAGAGTCAAGATAGATCACTATCTATCACATACCCCTAATTTCGCATTTTAGCTAATCCTTACGTTACGTCTCCTGCTTGTCTATGTGAAACAATCAGAAGAAAGTCTATTACATTAAAGACAATTATCTTTTCATACGAATAAAGTATCTTTCGACCTTTCCGCAACTAATAATGAAATTCCTCGTTCGTCTATCCAAATTAATTGAAGACCCAGTTAATAAACACTACATTAATAACAGCTCTGTCATATCAAGATTTAACGATTCTTTTTCATTCAAAATTCACTAATATAATCTTTCCGTGAATGGAAGCCTAGACGCAAGGATTTACAGCATTTTCATTTTAGAGACTTTCTGCTTTTCCGATATATTATAGATAACAAAAAATGACATCAGAATAGAACAAGCCGATACCTGCCCGGAGGTTGCCCAATGGCGAGTGTAGCGAAGGTCACCTCCCATCCCGTGAAGGGGCATACGTCATAAGGGGGCGGGGGCTATAGTGGTAGCAGCGGTATCCCATTGGATTTAGTAGAGATTGAGTTGGTGTTCAGTGTACCTTAGTACAAGATTGAAAAGAATGCTTTTTCATTCCAAGTGCAAGTAAAAATCCCATGCTTTTCTTGGTTAACCGCCAAGCTACCCTCATTAAGTAAGACTGTTGGTCTTGCTAAAGAGAAGAGTCTTTAAGCTACCTAAACAAAGAAATAGCCTAAAGCGGAGCAAAAAAAAAGAAAGAATCTTTTCTATGAATCCACATATTCTTGGTTTTTTGTCAGACATGATCAGAGACATATTTACAATAGCCGGAGTTGGGTATATTCCTCTCGTAGTGTTACTGGTATTTAGGGCAGGACGCCTGCGAAATTTAAATGAAGAGAATATGGCCGAAAGGCTGGGAGACCTTTGTTTTGACACTATAAAGGAACTCATTAAGGATAAGATAGAAGAGTTGCTCCAAATCTATTATAATCAGAATTTGATTATGCCGCCTGGTCGGGGGTATTTTTGTACGAATTTCTTTTTAGCCCTAACAAGCTCTTTAAAAATGAGAAAAGGTTATCTCATATAGCTGACAAATGATAGATTTGGTTGAACTATCTAGAGTCCCGTTCTTCGGTTGATTTACTTGATTGGCCAGTCGAGCACAAACTCTTAAGAATGGTCGTGAGCGGGAGTCGAACCCACATCTCAGGGCAAAAGACAGACCCGGCGAATTACCTCTATTCCATCACGAGTAACGCGGTTCAGCCACTAAATCCATTCTATAAGGCCTAGTCCGCGGGCAGAATCGGATGCCTGCCGGGGGGCGGATCAGTCCTCATACAACCTCTCTTACAGATATTGAGTGAAGAGCCCCGCCTCACCACTCCCCTTCTGCTTTTCACAGAAGCCACCACAGGTGACTCGCCATGAAAAACGCCTGCCTTTCACGGCGTGAACGAAGTCCTGCTCTGCCCTACTTTGGCCTCTCTCTAGCAAAACACCGGCATTCAAGCCCAAGCCCAGGGAAACTTTAGCCGGCCGTTGCGAGACCAGGGAGCTTTAACAGTTGCTACTTAGACTATGTGCTCAGATTATGCTATTCTATTAGTAGCTTTCGGTCTCGATTCACCCTTGCCTCTACGGGATCAACTACTACTTCGCTTAGGCAAAAGATTGACTAAGTATGTATCTGTCTACATGTGCCTCCGTCTATGTTCCCCCTTCCCCGGAAAGGGGATCAGACGTATAGGACAAAAAAAAAGAAAGAAGAGAAAGAACCGGGAGTTGGCGCCTACATAACTGGTTGCTTGCTTACCAAGCCATCCTGGCAAACTCTTCCGCTTCCGGCAACTTTTCGTAATAAATATACAAGTAAAGCCCCGAGGAGAAGAACAACTTTCGCCCCGGAGAATGGTAATACTTACTACGTACATTCTCATTCTCAAGATTCAACGCTATTCCTTTCACACTGCCCTTCTTTTGAAGGAAAATTCTTTATCCTATTCTGCTAATTCTCTTCTTGTTGCACTATGTCCAAGCTTTTCGATAGCAGTGGAACAAAAGTAACCATCGGATTTAAAGAATGAACCTTCCTTCCAAGATGTATGTCGTCCGACCCAACCTCAGACTCTTTCTTCCCGACCTATTTTACTCTCTGGCCGCAGTTATTTAGGTGGTATCCCGAGATTGAAGAGATCGAATTACTCCCGGGAACACACGAAACAAAGATATGAACTAGGGAAATAGAAATGGAAAAGAGATGTTTCCATTTCATCAAAATCATAAGCTTTTTCTACATCCATATGATCTACTAAAGTAGATCGGTATTGCCCATATAATGAAAGCAGATCTTGGTCCACGGAGTCCCAAGAAGGTAAGAACTCCAACCTGTCCGATGCTTCTTCGGCCAAATACGATATACAAGTGGGACCTGCACTATGAGCAAGCTGTGCGAAAAACCGCTTCTTTTTTCCGGTTTCGCAACAACTTGGGCGAAATGGGGTTCTACCGGGAAACCATGGATTTTTTAGTTTTCGCCATTGGTTACTGGTCGAGCCACTGGAATGGAATGAGATAAGAATCTCTGGAGAGCTTTCCTCTCCACTTACTGGTAACAGGCTTTCCCTCTGTAGAAGACTTCTTCCTAATGGCATAATTGTCCTTCGTTCTTTCTAATTCATTCACTTCAAGGCTGGTTCTGAACGCCGCGTAACATCATCTTCAACCAATCTCCACCGTACCGCTTAGGCTTCCAACGGAACGCCTTGCCGCCCCCGCTAGCAGAAGCTAAGCGCTTGAAAAGCGCGCTAGCCCCGACGCGATGCGATTAGTGAAAGCAGCCGCCTATGCTCCAGGCGGAGATTCTCGACCCTTTTTTCGAGAGAATAGAATTCTTTTTCCATCTTCTCTCCCTCCAGCCGGGCACGATAGAGGCGGGCCTCCTCCTTAAAATAGTGCCTTCCCTTCTCTTCCCAGAAGCGAAGTTCTTTCTGGGCCTCTTCTAACTCCGCCTCGATAATTCTATTTTTGAGGCCGGGTGAAGAGGAAGGTTCCGGCTCCGGGTCCGGAGCCATGTTAAGATCAAATGGGGGTCGTATCCCACTCGATGAAGCAGGGGCATTCATGCCAGTGAGTTCTCCCATCCCCCCTGCGCCGGAGCTTCCTGCGCCAGACGTCCCGGCCGGAAGAGGTACTCCCCCCTCCATGCAAGAGATAAGAGCCCCACCTAGCGCCGAAGCAACGAAACTGGCTCCGCAACTTATCCACACTTCGGGCATTAAGGAGCTTACACCTTTAATAAAAAGAGCCCGCCCTACTCGTGTGGATACCATCCCAAAGAACTCCCACTCCTGGGCCCACCAGCTAAAGAGAAAGAAAAGTACAACTAACATCAAAAAGAAAGTAAATTTGATGAAAAGTGCTCTTTTCTTCCTCTTTAGCTGCGATTCTTCCTGAATAGCCTGGATTCTACCGTCGAGAGTCACTTTGAAAGTATTACCTAAACTCTTACGACTCAATATGATAAAGCCTATAAAACAACGAGCTACTATCATTTCTTCATTATAGATTGAGATCTTCTTCGAACTTAATGCACAAATAGATGGAATAGCAGCAAATAGCATCTTTCTAGCATGCATATTCGTGGAAGTAAATCTCATTATGAAAGCTTTTATCTCTATCCCCTCAGCAGTGGAGCGGGCTGTGGATAATAATTTGTGAAATAACTTTTGAATCGGACGCGCTCGTGATCGCTTAGATCCCCTGCCAACCAAGTCAAAATAAAAAGTAAAGAAGAGGACTTCGTATTTTGGTAATTCTCTAGGAGTCATGTTTAACCTTGAATGCTATTAATAAATTCTACAGCAATAGTCCCTCGGACTCGGAAAGTAATAACGAAAATGGCTAACCCAATAGCGGATTCCGCAGCTGCCACCGTTAGAACCAATAAAGCAAATAATTGACCCATCATATCATCCAAAGAAACGGAAAATACCAAAAAGTTCAAATTCACAGCTAATAACATTAATTCTATTGACATTAACATAATAAGAATATTTCGTCTATTAAGGAGGATTCCCCAAATACCTAAAATAAAGATGATCATAGAAAATGTGAAATATTTGATAGGATCCATTTCGGAAACGTAGAATGTAAGAGAAATTCAAATGTTATAAATAACTAAGAAAGCGAAATTCAGCTCTCAAAATTCTTCCATCTTTTACTGAACCTACTTGAATCTGAACTACGATTCTTCTCGAGTCTGACCTAAATTGGATTTAATTTTCGTTGAGTCCGAGTCCCGTCTTCGCTTTTCTAATAGGAGCTCACTCTCTCTTCAACTTCCTACTATCTTGACTTCCTTCAGTGAGCTACGGGTATCCCTGTTTCTCATTCACCTGCGAACAACTAGGGACAGCGGGGCCGTATACTGTGGAGCTCCGTCCCTATCTCTTTTTAGTGGGGCATTGATAGCTCAGCTTACTGGCTCATCAAATCCTTTCTAAGATGAGTCAATTGGGCCTGAGATTGATCTTTCATTTTTGTACGAAGGGTTCTGCGCATCAGGTTTCAGTAAATTTCTTTCAAAGACAACAGGGAGTAGCCAAAGCTCTGGTCCAATAAGAGCACTCACGTGGTTTTTCAAGCCGAAAGCACCACTAGGCGCAGGGGCCGAAGAAGTCCTTTTATTTCATTCCGTACCTGACGGTATCAGATTTGGTTAATAGAAAGATGCCTACGAGGTTGAACGGTTAGGTGTCTGACTACAACCAAAAAGAAAGGGGGGCTTCCTCTGGGGGACGGAGCACCGACTACACGTGGAGTCCAAAGCCGACCTTTGCCCATAAGTTCAGTAGAAAATCTCGCATTTTCATACTTTCGTTCACATGCTCGTTCTTGTCCCCACCTTAGAGCATATTCGGGGCGTAGCTCCTCGTTCATGATTTGTCAAAGTTCTTATTGCTACTTCAGTTATCCTTAGCTTCAGTTCTGATCGCCTCTTCGTCCGCTTCGGTCAATCATCAGTTTGCCACGTTTCCCCCTTATCCAAGGTTTCCCCTAGCCGCAACTTGAATTGCCTGTCTTGTAGCGGCCTTTCATATGAATCGTGGAATTCTGTTTTCACTTCCTTCATCTTTCTTTGGTTGGGGTACGCCCTATCACTCTGATTCCAGTCCGCTTGCTGATCGAGAGTCGGGTAAACCGTCAACTGTTGTTGCTCCACCTTCTGGACACCCGAAACCGTTAGTGGCAAGGCAGCGTAGTCACTGCAATTCTTTCAGAACCTTCTTTCTCCATATCTTAAGCACTAAGGGCCTGTTTTGTTTCTTACAGAATATGGGTATGTCCCACGAATGCTGGTTCCCGTGTATCGGGTCTACCCAAGTGCTTGCGGTGATAATAGGGGAGGGTCTCACGACCCCCTCTTCTCCTGCGGACCCTTCCTGTTTCGCGCCCAAATGGAGGGTCGGCTTGCTTTTTTTGGGTAATAATCTTTCTTACCTTCCCTTCGCCCCTTGGCTACGAAACTAGGCTGTGATCCGCATCGAGAAAGAAATTTATTCATGCATCTCGGGATAACTCTTTTCGTTTTTTTATTCCATCTCGCTTAACTGACTACGATATGACTTTGCTTCGCACCTTACTCTATCACTTAGCCTTAGTGGGCCTAGCTGACCGGCACGGCACGGAAAGGAATGGAATTTCTTTAAGCTTCACTCCGCTATCAGACTAGTTGCGAAGCGTTGGGATAACTAAAGTGGAATATGCCTCAACTAGTTGCCCAGGATGAGGCCATTGCAGCCACTAGCACGGCCAAGTCACCAACCTATGGCTCCGGGGAAGCCGGCAGGGAGGAAGGATGATAATCCAACCAAAGGAATTAGCCACTCGTTCTATCAATAGGCGCCGTGGGCCTATGAGCTTCTGGGCCTGTACGATTTCCTGTCCTCAACAGTTCAAAACGCTTGACACTGAGAGCTTTGGTGAATATTTTGCCTTTTGGTTATGGAGTCTTTCCTTCCTTCCAAGCCGCTTTCAAAGCAGTAGGCAGTCTCTTCTTTCTTCTTATACGGTAGCCAGTCTTTTTTAGAATGGTTGAATAGAGCCTCCCTTCTGTCTCCCAGTCTGTCTTATAAGAAGATAGTAGTAAGTCAGTTGTAGGTTTACGAATGGCTTCTTTGAGACTTTCTTCTCTTTGCTAGAATCGCTTCTTCTCTTTGAAAGAATGCGCTGTGATCTTTTCAAGTTCATCCTAGCTATCATCTCAATCATTCTTCATTCACTTCGAGCCCTCGGGTAGTTTTCTCATCCAGGAGAGTAGTCTTAGAGGCGGTCTCCTCCCTGTCCTTCTTAGATGGTATCCTCTCTGTCCTTCCCCTTTCCCGGACTCGAGAACCCCTGAAGCGCACTGGAAGCATCTCAAGGAAAAGAGAGAAGTCAAATATCGTAGGCTTTAGATAAGATTCCCTAGTAGATAGCTAAGCTAAGAGAGTGCTCCGGAAGAGCTAATATTAAAAATTCTTTCCCTTTCTTTCACCGAGGAGGCTAACTAGATAGATGGTGGGTCTAAGGAAGAGAAGAATATGAGCTATATTTTCATCCCCTTTCAGTCCCTTTCCTTATCCTTAGAACAGTAGGGTTTGAAGCTGGCAAAGTCAATCAATCCAGCAGTCAAAGGGGCAAGTGCAGTCACTCAACCAACGCCTTTCAAGCAATATCTTAAGTAGGGGTAGGGCTCTTAGGCAGCAATAGAAATGACTCTGACAACCTGTCTCAATCTTTACCTCTCCAGGATCAAGAAAGACCTCTTCTTCTAATTAAGATGTTTTATCTCTGGGGAGTTTTCAAGCCAATCTATAAGTCTCTTTCCTTTAAAGCCTTGAAGTTAAAATTGTACTTTCAAGTGAAGCAAGTATAATTTCTAGTCAAGCATCAGAGTCAGGGTCAGCCCTGTCAGCCAAGATGGATGTCTTTCTTTCTCCTAGAGAATATGCTTTCCCCATATCTTTTTTAGTGTGTGTGTCTCTAGTAGCTGGCCTAGTGGCTATCCTCTTTCCTGCAGTCCTAAGCTCAGTCCCTGTCCTTATGTATGGGCTTCTAATCTAAGGTACCTCCGTCCCTGGAGATATGAGTTTACAAGTGTTGGATTCTGAAACAATAGCATTCTATACTTCTCTGTCTATCGCTCTCACTATTATCTTAATCTGAATGTCTAGGAGCAGGAATTGAATTGTGCTTTCAATAGGCTCAATGTCTGGTCTAACTGATGTTCCCAAACACTTCAGCAAGAGACATCATTTTTTTATCTTCTTCTTTCTTGTTGATGTAGCAGAGTATCTAAAGGGGTATCTAATTGGAATGCTAAGGTCAGGCCTTGTGTAACCCTATCCTAATCCCAGTCCAGCGGTCTCTGTCCCTTAGGCAAGCGCAGGAAGCACTCTTTCAAATGGGAAAGAAAGATGGAGTGTACTATCACCTGGACTAAGGTTATCCTATTTCCTTTGCAGATTAAGCAGGCACTTTTTTCTTTTCACTTGAAGGATAAGTTTTTCAACACCCCACCTACTTACTTTTCCAGCCAGAAAGGGGACTAGTCTCTTAGTTAGCCAGTCAAGGTGTCAAACGAGCAAAGCAAGGGCTAGGTCAAGGTCAAAGAGAAAAAGGGTAAAGGGTTCTTTCTCGTAAAGCACTCTTGCTATCATTCCTCGCCTTACTACCAAGCGTAATAGCTAAAGAGCTAAGAGTGCTAGTGTGATTCCGTATAACAAGAGTGTCATTCCGTCTAGCGATAGTGGGCCAGTAGTACCCGTATGTATCTATTGTACCAGTAGTTGCGATTTTCATTCATAATTTAATCGAGTATATCCTATGCATTTCCAGTTCTTTTCTTTCTCCCTTTACGCGAGTTGAAGTTTAAGTTGAAGATTTCCTTCCCTTCCTGCTGAACTCTCTCTTAGTTCCCCGCCAGCTAATGCTAAAAGGCAGTCCTAATCTACTTCTTTTTCTCTTCCAGCTAGTTCCGGTTCTCTTGATTGAAGATGGGTTGATATGGGTTCATGCGAGCTCCTAGTCATTTCAAGGTACCTTGGATGTTTTGGGGTCAGAGCTAACAGCTATGGAATTCCCGGGGCTGGTAGCAGTCTCAATTCTCGTATGCTTAACACGTGGTGGAGCTAAGGATTTCATACCTTCTTTCTTTTCTATGTTTCTTCTCGCCGACCAAGGCGAGGCGCTCTTAAGCCGTTTCAAACACGGAAGGGAAGGGGCCATCTACTACTAAATCATACCTTTCGGACGTTGCCACCGCTCAATCCACCCCTGCAGAAAGTTGGTATTCAAGAGACGGAAACTATGTCAAGAAGGTGGAACTAGGAATAAGAATAGGGATCCACGTCGAGCCATCCTGACGGACGAGCAGCATCAATTGAATCGGCAGACACAAAGACGAAGACAGAGACGAGCTAACATGTAAAGTAGTGGAATGGAAAAGGATGGTAGCCCACCCAGGACAGCACATAGAGTAAGGTTGGCTCTATGCGAGAGAGGAAACCCGCATGGACACGGCTCCTTTTGGATAGATCGTCAAGCAATTTACCCATATAGCTATTATCGCGAGGGTGAAATACAATCCATTACATCTGGATTGAAACTTGAGAACCTCGAGAACCAAAGATATAAACTGAAAGATAGAAGCTATCTAACAATTTGAATATGAATAGGAACAGCCTTCAGAGAGAAGAGACAAGGCCAGGCCGAAACGAGATTGCCATTCCTCGATTAGGGCTCGGGCAAATGGGGTCACCCTGGAAGGGGAAAGTCTTACCTTTTGGAAACATAAGGCGCATCAGAAAGGAATGGAATCCGGATATCTTGAGATAGCCAGATTCATGAGCGGAGGACTAAGTCAAAGTTAAAGTCGGTGCCATTGTTAGTGCCAATACAAAAGAATAGTGAACACCAAGTGAAGAGCCACCCTCCGGAACTTGAGAAGGGGGACGAACTGCTTTGATTGGATCCGATCTGGTAGACAGAGACGAAGACAAGGATGAATAATCTGAAGAAGGCTATGCCGAATCCGAGGGAAACTGTGAAGAAGAAGACTACGAAGAAGGAACCCGATGCCTAGGCCAAGGCTGGTACCTAATTTTAAGTTGAATCTAAAGCTGAAGTTAGGGCTGGAGCCTGAGTTGGTGTTGATGTCCTAGAGTAGCGAAACTACAAGTGAAGGGGCGCTATCCGGAACCCTTAAGGTCGGGGACAATCTGCTTCGATTGGGCCTTGCAGGCAGACAGGCTAACTTGTGGAGACGAAATGGAATCCTATATAAGTGAGAATGGCGAGTCCCGAGGGTCTGCAAGAGGCTGAGCTAACAAGCTGGCTGAATATATCATGGGATGCCCGATTTGCGATTGAGCTAGCCGATAACTAGCTGATAAGTAGGATGATCTCTCAGGTCTGGCATGAGCCACTCCATTCCTACTTCCACTCAACAAAAAATATAGGATTCTTGGGCCCTACCTCCAGAGTGGGATATGGAGGAGTGCGTACGGCTATTTCGGACCAAAGGGGGCCAGGCCAATAAATAATAAGTAAGAGAAGTAATAAAGGGGAGCCACACCCGGGCTATGAGCTATTGAGTCCTTTTCTTGCCGCAAGGGTTGAGTTCGCTAGCCATTTTCAATCCGATCTTCCCTTCGCATGGCAGAAGAGCGCGGCTCGAGACTACTCTAACAATTGAAAATGAAAGGCAAGCTGGAATTGAACCCACTAATGGGCCAGCGCTTGGCGTTTACTCTAGCCCGTCTTTATAGGATAGACCTATTTATTCAGTTGTCTTTCCCCTTACCTTATCAGTAGATCGGTTGAGGCCCGACCCTTGGGGTTTCCGACCTTGATGCCATAGTTTGGAGGGGGCTGAGCAGTGGGTTGGAAAGAAAGAGTTGTAGAAAGAGAGGAATCGAGATAAAGTGCACTTTCCCTTGATGTCAGTCTATTCCAACAAAGCACACAATAAGTGAGATGAGCCTGCCAGCTCAGCCTTGGCCCTATGCCTTTTGGCCAGCTCGTCTGGACTTGGCTTTGACCGGTCTGCCCCCCCCTCTTGCAAGGATTCGGCGCCTCTCTTTCTTGATGGAGCAGTTTTGTCATGATTTTGCAGCTTACTAACTTAGCATTCATGCGGCAGAATGCCTTGTAACTTTGTACTCCAATTCCGAATCTCATTGTCATTTTATCAAAGTTCCAGACAATGTCTCCCAATGTTCTTAGCCAAGCCGCTCCCAGCAAAGCTTCACACCCAGTCACTGGTAATATGTAAAAAGCCGTCTCCCACTGATAGTTCTGCAGACTCATTGTTAAGCTAGGTGTGTGACCCCTAGTTTTCATTCTTGCCCCATTAGCAACTGAAACATTCAAAGGGTTAGTGTTATTCAATTCGCATTGGGACTGCTTAATCAACTTGGGATGGATGAAGGCGTGTGGCTTGGAAGATCAATCAATTATGATTAGGGAAGGTCGAAAGCGGAAGGAAGTAAAAAAGAAATAAGATCGTGCTTCGTCTTCGTTTACTACACCGGCAATAGGATCGTCTCGTCGAGTATGAAATGAATAGTAGCAACCAACGGTGTGAAAGCGTCCGTTAACTAATAGGTATAGGTAGGTGTAATATGTTATAGCTGGCAGCTCCGGAGCTGTAGCAAAAGGCTTATTGCTTATCAAATAAAGTGATTGAACTATCTTACTTGGGCGGATGGGTAGAAAGAGGCGACTTACGACACCTCTGTTAAGGGAGAAACTTTCCTATGTAGATGTTGCACATCAGAAGAATCCGAGCGCTTGCTAGTAGTTTAATTGGCACGTTTTAGACATCAGAACAAGAAATCTCGTGATTGATGGTTGGTCTTTCTCTCGATAAAAGGCAATGCATAGACTGTGGTACTAGTCAAGCATGAAAAATGCAATCGTTATAAAGTGGCTCTGAACGATTCAGATTGTGTTGACCGTATAAGGAATCATAAAGTAAAGAAAGAAGACTAAGCTAGTCCGCTTGTGTATGTTTATGTCAGTCCCTTGATCTATCATGAATCGCGAATGAAGATGTACCCCGGTAATTGAAGAGCCGCCCTTCTCTTTTTTTTGTTCACCGCTATTAGCTCTCGCAGCATTCGCTACAACGACCGTGAGGGTTACGGTTAAGGCTATGGCTGCGATCCATGTTCATAGCACTGGCTGAATTTTCACTGAACTTTCCTTCTTTTTCTTTTGAAGGTAAAGGCAGAATGCCGCTGCTAACCAGTTTAAGTAAACATGATCAGATCAATTCCTTGTGCTTTCTCTTACCTTACGTTACTTCATTTTTATCCTTTCTAAATCAAAACTCTCCTATTTTTGATTATGTGAGAGGGGGGTTTTTTTCTTCCCCTAAAGCCCCCAGAGTTGCGGATTCGATCCAGCTGGAGGTTCCCGCTACCTTGTTGCGAACGATTCAGAGGTGGTATTCGATCCGCCTCCTGAGGCAGGGATTGCTCCGTCATACCATCCTAACGTTTAGGCTCATCTCTCTAGCTATAGCATAGAGAAGACTGTTAGGAGAGTCCAGGGCAGTCCGGCGACCATTGCCCCAATGGGACGTAGCGCGGTAAACCTGTTCAGGCGGTAAGTTCGTGCATGCCCAGATGCTCACATGACCCAAGGCGTTAGGAAATTGAATGGCGAGTTTTAATTTAAAGGAACTAAGTGTTCCATTTCTCCCCTGCATCAATGAGGAGACACTACACCCTGTGCTACTACGAACCCGACCCATTGGCTGCTATTCGACCTTTTAGAGCTAACAGCAGGTCCTATAAGGAAGGGGATGGAAGCAACGTTATTCACAGTCGCGCACTTCTGGCGAACCCGGCCGCTCATATCTCAGGGGATAAGGGTGCAAAAACCCGAATTTAACAGGGGTGCCTCCCGTTCGGGAACAGGAAAAGAGAGAAGCACTTGCCGCGCATACTTATCCCAATTAGAATTAGAAAGAAAGGTTAACTATCCGCAAATGCCCTTCGACGAAAAGGCAAGACGCAATGATCGTACATTCATTCGCCTTTTGCTCATTTTTCATTTCGACAATGAGAGCTACGATCGCACCACGCTCCAGTCAACCTATTTTCGGAGGGCCAAAGTGTAGATAGATCCTTCGCTTACTCAGCTAAGCCGAACACGAGAAAATGAGTTAAGTCGCGGAAAGTTGCAAAGCCACTTGTAGCCCTACTGGGGCACCAGGAGGAAGTAAACCTACCGGAGGGACTCACACTGTTGCAGAATCAGCATCAGCACTAGCCAAAGAAAAGCTAAAAGAGGACGTCCTATGGCCAAGGGAGAAGGAGAAGCGCAAGAAAGAGGACGTAATAGATAGACGGACGCCCCCCCTTTGGCCTGGATTGTGACCCCGGAGACATTTTTTCAAAGTAGACTTCCTGCTGACACACTTGCATCCATGGATGCGCCACTCTGCCGGATAGAGGATGAACCACGGTCTTGCAAAGTACGGGGGATTGAGACCGCGGGCAGAAAAGGTGGGGAGAGATTCAGTCCGACCAAAAAAGGGCACCCTAGCGACTCCCGCATGTGCAGGTTGCCATCCTGACGGGAGCCTGCGGCTGACGTCGATGCACGGTAAGCCGACTTTTCTTCATCAAGATGTCTACCAATAATTCCATTCTCATTTATATAGGCCCCTCTGGTCCTACATTTGCTAAATTAGCCGGAGCTCATGGAAAAAGAAAAGAAAATAAAACATAGCAATTGCAGCAAAGCCTAACCAACCATTGGTTATGCGAGAAAATAGAGGGACCAGAAGTCATTCTGTAAATACGCTTTATTCTGGGGAAATCGACTCTAGATGATCGACGAATTAAGCGATCACATGACCCTAAGTCTTAGGAGAGTTAGGCCCTTTTGAAGCATCCGTCTTTGCATAGTTTTCATTTTATTAGAGGAGGAAGTCGCTTCTCATACAAAAGAAAAAGAATTAGCTTTTCTTGAAGGTAGTCCTTTGGTCTATGGGCTTTGAAAAAGTATTTTGCCCTAGAGTGGATAAGGTTACTAAAGAACCGAACAATGTCTTGCTCCGCCAGATAGGAAGGGCAGCAGAAAGCATAGGCCACATAGACTCTGATCATCGTAAACAGCGTAGTTAGATAATAGGATGTGCTCCTTTCTGCTCTCTTATAGAAGCATTGATGCTATTGAGAGAATGCTTCGAAAATTCCTTTAGCTTAGGGATCGCAGGTCAATACATACAGTTAGCTGGGAGACCATCCATCTGTCAACCAAAAAAAGAGGGTTGATTGGGCATCTAGAGCCTTAGGCGATGGAATGAAGCCTGCCTTCTCAAGCAAGTTTGGCTGCTGGCCTACAACCCCAGTTCCATATGGATCGACTGGATCAAAGCTAGATATATCAAATCCAAATCGATATGGGACTATTTCCTTCCAACTGGCTGTTCTCCTGTGTGGAAGAATATATGCAAGCTGATCCCCAAAGCAAAGCTATTCATTTTACATGTCATTGGTGATGGATCGATCACTAAATTCTAGTATGATACCTGGCTTTCAAGTGTCAGATTAGTTGACACATATGGGGGGCGTGCGATTGTTGATCTCAGCTTGGGTGATGCGCTCCTACTGTCTCGGATTTTTGGTCTTCCACTATTCTTGGAATCTTTCTTTTCCTTCAAACGACGAAAGAATCTGGACCCTTACGTCTAATGGCCTCTTCACCATCCAGTCAGCCTACAAGGCCTTAACTCCTCCTGCTACCTCCTTATTCTGGCCGAAAAAACATCTGGTTCCCGGCCGATGCATGCGTGCACAGGCTATCTAAGGGCGATTAAAGACGAAGGACTTCCTTGCTAAACTCTAAACTGGGCCTTGGTTACGACTGCGACTGTGTTCTCTGTTACAGAGAATCGGAATCGGTTCCCCAAAAATGAAAAATCTCTCTTCAGGGGCATTCTCAACCTACAGACTATCTTCAACATATCTCTGAAGTTTGGTCAGTTGAGGGCACAGCTACTAGACTGGTATTTGCTGCTGCGATTTGGTACATTTGGTCTGAGCGCAACGCTCGCATTTTCTGTACGAAGCCCAAAGAAATGCTGCTCTCTCTTATTCACGAACAAGCAGTACCACAGAGCGGTAAAAGGAAGGGAAAGTGTTCCGCTACTCTTGTTCAAATGGTTTCCATGGTTCGACTTTCATCGAGATTGGCGCAGTCCTTAGGCCGACAAGGGCAGAAATAGCACTCGTTGAAGGTGAAGGACCCTAATGCGGAACATAAATAAGAAGACAAAGTCTTCCATTGAATGGCTGGTTTACAAACCTGGGCTCAGACGGAACTCAGGAGAGGATTTAGCCTCTTGGTGGACTACAAGTTGAAGAGTTCATAATGTTGGGAAAAAAACGGATCTGCCATTCCTACTCCCCAGTTATGTCATCCCTTACCTATGATTCCATCCTAGTTTTCGCCGCCCATGGTTCCGAGAGACCCAATTTATACAGAATGAGCACCTCACCCCTTTCTTTCCTTGTAGTTGGAGTTGGGCAAGATTTCACTTGTAAATGGATTGGCTTTAGATGCGAGATACGGCTCATAACCACTGCTTGTGAACAGCTTGACTCCTGTTTACAGGCTTTCCCGGCTACAGTACAGATTGTGCCAAAGACAGCTCGCTCTGCTCGCTCCTGCTCAAAAATCACACAATAAGCCAAGGCGTTCTAATCTAATCTAGCTATTTCAAAACAAATTCTCATCTCAGGAAGACAGATCGAACTATTACAGATAGAACAGATAGATTGGTGTAGGCTCTAAGCCAAGCCTATCTCGTGTGCTATAAAATACACAACGTACTTTCCCAAGCCTTTCTCAAGCTATTATGTCTAGTCCCAGATACAAAGAGGTGTATATATAGCGTTCTCCTTCCTGCCTCGACCCTTTCGGCCAAGAGGAAATCCGGAGCGACAAAAGCGATTCCGGTCTCCCCACCATTTTACAGGTATAAGGCACGCCATTCGGTCCTTTCTAAAGTAGTAGTAGTAGTGGTGGCTATCTCCCTATGAAGTCTGGGATCTATTCCAACTTTACTTAATGTAAATAGTTGATCAGATTCGTGAATCCTGTTGAGTCCACGGGAAGATCTTCTTGTTCGGATTGCTAGCTTAGCTGCCCTTTTGGATACAACCATTTTCATTTTACAGCTTACATCCAGGCCAAGTCCTTTTCTGCCTGTGGGAAACCAAGCAATTGATTCTCCCTGTGTCAATGTTATGGGTCCAAGTCTCACTCTTTCATTGCTCTCTCCAGAAGCTTCACTTGCGACCTTCTGCTTTCTATCCTAAATAGAGAAAGGGGGAAATAGGTCAAATCAAAAGACGCGGCTGAGCGTTAGCGATGGGCTGGGTAACGAAGGGTGAGTGTAACGATGGTGCGAAGCAGAGAAGGAAAGTCAAGGGCTTTGTGGGCTAAGGGATCTCGATATGCCCTTTTAGATAAGAGTCAGTAGGCCTAGAAGGCTCCTATGCCAAAAGAAAATGCTCTACATGACTAAAGTCAAGGCGAACGGCATTAGTACAGCTGTTAAGAATACTCTCCGATGTTGACTTTGTAAACTAATAGGCCTTGGTAACCGGTAGGTTACTTTTGACATATAATTTCTAATGGAACTGCCGTCTATTGTATAGGGCTACTATATTCATTTGTACTCGTCTACTAATGCCGGTCGGATTAGCTACATCGGATTGGCTACTACCCTAGGATTATAGGACCAGTTGGAACGGCTTCTTCTCTTTCTACCTACACATCTCAGAGCCCATACACCTGCGCATCTCACTAGCGTATCTCCTCTCTGTCCCGTAAGCATTTAGGGTCTGACTCTCTCTTCTCGGTCAGTATATTCCCCTAATCTCTCTGTCATTGGAATAGCCAACTATAATAGGTAATTAACTCCTTGGGATCGAAAGAGAACTTTTGCTTTGGTCTCGAGGAATTGTTGAGCGAGGCTGACTTTAGAGGTGTAAGCACCGCGAGTCTCAATCCAGTCAAATTCCTGTTCTATTACTGGCTCATAACTGAGCGAAAGGCATAATAGATTCTTGCTCTTCTTAGCCTTGCAAATGAGGCGGTTGATAGACCCTTCCTGTCCTAGTGGTATGGTTAACATAAACTTCTTCCTCTGAGGCTAGCTCTAGGACAAGCGGAGGTGGTTCTTTCTCCTCTGGGGTTAAGTCCAAGACTAATGAATGTGTATATTTCTGCTTTATTCACTTCCTGAACAGTTTCTGTGCCCATTCTGGATTGAATACCCTTATATCTTGGTAAGATTAGGGTCAACGGTTTGTGCCTGTCTATTCCATCCATCCCTTCGTGGAGTTAGGGTGTGTGATGTGTCCTTTCCGATGGAATGCCCTCGGCCGCATTTCGGAATCAAAGAGTCATGGTGCTTTAGTTGTGGGTTAGCAGGGATAAGTTGGACTGCGTCAGATGGTAAGATGAGCACCGCGATCGAAGGGCTCACTCTATGGAAGTCCTCTCCCACTTGAAAGCTAAATAAGGAGAAGAAGTGCCACAAATCAATGTATTCCATTATTAGCAGAGGTTCCCTCCATCTAATCCCCCATTTTCCATTCAAATGGACTTACCAGAGAGCAGTCCATTTGAAGCCATTAATCAAAGGCTTCTCCTTGCGGCAGAAAGAAAAACGGGATGGCAACCGCCGGTTCAACAAATTATGACCCTAATCGCGCTAAAGGAGGGAGTTCTTACACGCATGGCGGAACTCGACCCACATCCTTTCTGGATGGAGGAGCAAAGCCGAAACCGCCTTCTTAGAGAAGGTATTTTAACTAAACAAAAATGGGAGTACAGCCCAGAAACTCTAAGTAGAAAGCTGGCCGAGTTAAATAAAACAGGACAAAGAAGCTCCTTTTTTCAGGAGCTTCGCCGAGTCCGCCAGACCGAATCAATGAAGTCCTCAAGAGGATTGGGGAACGAAGTGGATTGGTCCGCTCTCTAAGGGAGGAGACAGGAGCTCCAGCCTAGAGACGGTCCTTAGGCCGGACAGAGGTCTGAGGAAAGCCCCGGAAAGGTGGGCTTCACCTTATTCTCTTCTGTAGCCTTCTAAGGCGAGGCCACCCTATATTCAGGTATGGGGTGGAGAAGGAGAGCGGGTATGAGGGCTCCTTCTACCCCTTCTCTGACGAAAAACCTAGAAAGACAACTTATAAATGCAGCCTTTCTCTTGTTTGTTTTTTGAATCTGCTATAATATAAGCAGTTGGGCCAGGCCATTGATAGATGTTCTTTAGGTGGGGAGGATAAGTTTCAAGTGCGGATACTTCATTTCAAATGGGTGAGAAATTTTTGATTGAGACAACATCATCCATTGTGATGCTAACCATCCCCAAGTGGGATTGGGTTTTTTTACCAAGTGCCCCAAGAAGTGAGTCGATAATGGTTACCTGATAGGGGACCTAGGCTTGTTGATTGGTAAACTTCACTGAGTTCCTCGGCCAACCCTTTCATTCCCGAATGGAAATAGGGTACAATTGCTACAGACGATCCTTTAAGGATGTAAATGAGGGCACGTAACGATGCTGGAGTTGACGGTGTACCGGTCTCCACGCGTATAAGGATCATCTTCCCTTTCAACAAGAAGGAGAAAGTTAACAGGGGGCCTAATCCTATTATCTGAAGCTCTTGAGAGATGAAGGGTCTGGGGTATGATCACAAGGCAGCGCCATGAGAACATAGTTGCTTCTGTTAAGCTCAAGAGAAGGGTTTCATTTCCCCTCCTCAAGGTTCTATTACTAGTCTTTATGTTATTCATTTTTACTTTTTGTTTTCCGTTTGTTTTATGAATTTTCATAGATTTCTTATTGCAGCGAAGGAGTCTCCGCAGAAGAGAGCAGCCCCATTTTTGTTTAGTTTTAGTACGAGATCGAAGGGAAGGACGTAGGCACCTCTTCCTTAACTTAATAGAATAGGAACTACCTAGCCCGGGATTAAGCACTAGCTCAATCACTGCTACAGCTTCTTACCTTTGGGACAGGATTCCACGACTCTCTTATTTGAATGAGAGCCCTTATCTCGTTGCGGTATACTTTTGCTCCGACTTCCACTCTTTGTCCCACGTACTGTGCTCGGACTGCTGGAGCAGAAACTAGAAAGAAATGCCGGGTCTAGGAAAAGCGAATTCTCGGTTAGCTGCTTTTTTTAGCACAGGAGGGTGGTCGTAGATCAGGAAGCAAGTCTGACACTCATATTGGAAGAGACTGGCATCTTATCTTTCTTACGATTACGCCCTTAGAAAAAAAAGTGGCACCTATAAAAAAAAGATTGGCTTGGTCTTACATCTACCGGTAGAGTAGAAGATCGAAAGGGTCCATCCGTTTAAGAAAGGAAAGAAGGGATGGCATTCAGTCAAGCCTTCGTCCTCTGATGACTAGCTCTCATCTTCCATGTCTTTCTATACGCAATTGAAAGGTTCCAGTTCGTGTTAACAATTGGCGCATTAAAGAATTCTCGTATGGGACCTTTTTCGCTCAAGGCGACAACAGAGTACCATCAAAGGCAATCACTCCTGCTCCCAAACCCTTGGGATGGAAGTTAGAAGTTTCCTTGAAAGAGTAAAGTACATCAGTCGCTTCATATCTCTTTTAGATCCATGTGCGAACCTCTATTCAAACTGCTTAAGAAAGATTCTTCTAATAAGTGGACCCAGAGTCTAGCTTTCTATAAGATCAAGACTCGATCTTATGAATACCCCAGTGCTAGTACTGCCAAGCCAAGGCCCTCCCTTCGGTATGCGAAATCAGTATGTAAACTCTATGGCCCAGTTTGAAACTTCTGGTTTTAGGGACTGAACCGCTAACGAGTATCTCAAATATCTCAAAGCTGTTGCAAGCAATCAATCAAAGCGAGCTTTCATTTTAGCGTGTATTTGAAAGAGTTGAAAAGCCTTTATATAGAAAGTGTTGAAAAAGGCAGGAACGTGAGTCTGGTAACTCTTTACTACTACATCTTTTTTTACACACAATCGGACAGCCGAGCTCCCAACTTGGACTCTCTTTCAAAGCAATCGCATTCTCTGTGAAAAGAATGGGGGTTGGTAAGGACAACTTACGTGGAGTAGATTATCATTGCTCCATCGAATAAAGACAATCCTCACGGTAAGACTTTGATAAGAGCACTGACGGTCACTTAGATAATAATGGTTTTGAGACAAGGCCTCCGGGACTGGAGGGTGTGGGTTGGGGCTCGCTGGTCCTGATGTATGAGGTAGCTAAGGTCAATGCTACTAGGGCTCTGTGCTCTTTATGGCCTTTGGGAGCTCGATATTAGAGTTCAAATCCCGGATTCGTCTCTCAGTCTCAAGAGGATGCCCCTGATGCCGCAAAGGTAGTTGACTAAGTCGACCTTTTATGATTAATGAGGATGTATTGGATGGATGCCTTAAGATTGAAAGGGACGAAGATGGACTCCGGTGAAAGGGCTAGGGTAGATCTTGAGAATGATCCCTGCATTTCCGTATTGGTAAACCATCCCCATTAGTGCTTCTCCCTTACTGTCACAAGTGAGCCATTCTTCCACATTCTCGGTGACAAGAGCATAACGCCTATGGTCGACTGAGTTTCAACTTCCTTCTTTCCGCTTGGCCCATGGATCAGGGGAAGTCTTCCTTGAGTGTTGAGGGTTAGAGGATCATTCCAGCACAGAGAGAGTATGCCCAAACCCGTTCCCAAGGGCAGCAGTCCAAGGAAAGGAGCGAGTCCCAAATCTTAGTGCCGTTGAAGTCCGCGATCGTAAATATCTTGCTATTAATTGTAATTCCTGGGTCTTTGCTCATTCGTAAGGTCAAGGTTGCTAAAGTCTGAAATAAGGGCAGTTATTATGGTCAAGTAAGGTAATCGCATATCCATCCCTTGACATTGAGAAGGATTTCCAGATAAAGAGGAAGTGGTGCAGCTTGAGAGGTTGGAGTTCTCTCTTTTGCTTCTGCTAGTGAAAGGTAGGGCTTTGAGGCTCATTCTAGTGTGAATGAAAGGCAGGAGGCTCTAACTTTGATTCTGTTTACTTACTCGACCAGCGAGAGAGGTTGTTTACTTCCTTCTTTCAAAGCTGGACCAGGGAGCCTATTGATTGATTGATAGAGCAAGGCCTATGGCTTGAGAGATAGGCAAAGTGAACCCGCCACTGTCAACTGGTTTAGGAAGATGCCTACTTGTTCAACTGGCTCACAAGGCATGCATACACAACCCAGGGAATCATACTCACTTGGCTGTATTCAAGCACGAGACTGATCTGAGGTTACTGGCTTATGAGAGATCCAGAGGAGGGAGAAGATCTTTCACGGGAAATCCGTATGTATAAACGAGCGCTCAACCCTTTGAATGGATTCATTGTCAATCCTTCACACAAGTGCTAAACAGGTCTATCAATCTACCATATTTGGGGCATACCAAGAGAATGAGGTGGTTTACTAGCTCGACCAAAGTGAGTTTACTCGCTTGTTTGATAGAAAGAGCAAGAGGGATGCTAAACAATCCAATTCTACTAGAAAGAGGGTCTAGACGAGCTCAAAGCTAGATCTTGTATTGAATCAGTAGTGAGGAATGAGGTCAAAGATCAACTAGTGGGTGAAAGGATCATGGCCGATCTCAAGTGTGATCCCAAGGATCTATGAATCCCTCATAAAGGGAGTGTAAAGTAAAAGCCCCGAAAGAAGGGCATCTTTGTAGAAAGAAAGAAGTTGTCCTACTGCTTACTCTCTTTTCCTTAGCACCAATATGCTCTAGAAAGCTACAGCATCCCGCTATTCCTTATTCTTGATAGCACAGGAAAGGGACGATTCTCTGTGCCTACCTATCCCCAATCACACAGGAATGCTCGCTTGGCTGCTTACCAATCCTTTCACTTTCAGACAATTCCTCGCGCATCAAAAAACTTCTAGTAAAGCGAAGGAGACCCACTTCCCACTTCTCCTTCCCCGCCCCATTTCTGGGGCGGGCCTCGTTCTTATTGAGCGTACCACCGCTAAAAAAGACTACAACCCAAAAAGAAATCTCGAGAGAGACGTTTTCAAGTTTCATAAAAAACTCGATCGGAATACGAATGAGATCAAAAAGGCCATCATTAATGCAAACAGGGCAATAGTTTGATACGATATGTGGTGGCCCGCGGGCATAGAAAAAAGAAGTACAATTAAAGAACATTTGACCTAAACTAAATAATACCATAAATCAATTGAATATACTCGAAAGCTGCCTCCCAATAGCAACTATGAAAGCCACACTCTAAAAGGTTCGAATAGACATCCGATAGATAAGAGGGGTCGAAGACCTCCTCTTCCCCAAGCACCAGCTGGGTAAATCCTTCGAGAGTCCAGGTGGATGGCAAGTCCGCCCCTATTTCCTCTATCTTCCCTTGAAAGAACACACACACATTTCGAAATTCTTGACTCATGTCATTTATATTTAGATCCAGTGGGGAATAATAAGTGAGCTCATCCCGGATCCCAGTGGACGCCTCAGAAGCGGAACTATTGGAGACCGGGGGGGCCCCTATAGAACAACTTCCCTCAGATGGAGAAGATTCCGAAAAGGAAATCTCAATCCAATCGCTGGGTGAATAACGAGTGGGACCGGTTGGATCAAACTGTGATCCGTACTGAAAAATAGAAAGCTTACGTTTCATTCTGATATGAATTATTTTACTCTTAAAGCACACCGCTTGCCTATTCCGACTAAGCAGCCCGGTGTGCTTCTTAATGAGAAGCAAAACCAGAACGCCTAAAAGCATTCTAGAAGAGAGGAGGTAGGGGTTGTCCCTACAAATTGAATGGGGGAAACTTTTTCATTCAG
>SKET01000220.1_pt1:27500-32500 | contig 52867 bp, 36 predicted proteins | sample 4841461 | NCBI WGS metagenome assembly SKET01 (sample SAMN11008802, study PRJNA524170) | human gut metagenome | biome: Human fecal sample; material: Feces; isolation source: fecal sample from pouch patient p5 | host: Homo sapiens | place: Israel: Tel-Aviv | collected 2014-02-13
TTCACCGTAGTATCACTAAAACTCTCCAATCGCCATTAGCAAGTGTGGCCAGACGCTCTGCTATAAAACACAATTTTTTTTGTCTAAGTCTAAGTTTAGATATTTAAAGGGGTGAAACAGCTTGACCATAGGGAAAGGGGTTCAGAAATCTTTTTACCTGTTTAGTCCAAAATACCACCAGCTCTTCTTTCCGGATGAATACAAATGCAACGATCGTGCCCTAAGTCCGAGTTTTTTCAGCAATCACCGTTATCTCTTTCTTACGCATGGCAGCAATACAATAAAAGAGGGTCTGCCCGCCCCCAGAGGAAGACCTTTATTTTGAACTAATATGAGAGTATCCATTCTTGGCCATGCTGGCTATAATGGTAACGTGGTTATTTTCAACATGGGGATTCTCTACCGGGAATGGAGAGAGTTAGGAGAAGGGAAGGGCCTCATAGCTCCTTACTATAGGTGATTCAGGGAAACCCCCACCCTTTTTTATCAAAATCTTACTAAGAAGTAAGGCCACGGCTCCAATAGGGCACACGTCCATCAAATAAATAGCCGAAGGCCGCAAACGATCAAATAATGGCCCCGCGTTTGTTACAAGCCGAAGGAAAGGCAGCTCGGAGATTAGCAGAGGTTATGGAATCTGACCCAGCCACAACTCCAGCAAGAGTAGGCTCTGAAGAATGAAAAGACGCATGTATAAAGTATAAGTACTTCTTTCCTATGGACTTTTTAAACGGGTTGGAATCCGGTAATAAATAGGCGTATATCGGCCTTCTTTTAGTAGCGAATCTTGAGGTCATCCGGAAACTGGAAAGTCTCCCGTATCCAGTAAATCAGTGTTATCTCTATCTGTCGGAAAGGGGCCAACCAGGTCCTGTTGTCTCTCCTGTCGCATCTGTGTAAACTGTCCGTTGCTTGCTTCTGGAGTGCAGGAACTGGAACTATCACATCAGTCGGATCTGCATTAGTTTTTAACCGTAGTTTTCCTTTCTGAAAAGCATTCCCGGAACAAAGACTACTTTCTCACCGTGGCAACAACTGCAAGCCCGTACAAAAGTAACCCTTGCCGGTGGGGCAAAAGTCTTCTCAGAATCGATACCAAGAGTGAGTCTGAATTTCCCTCAATGGTGGTATTTCCGTCAGGAAGAGGTTTGAGCCCCCCTCTATCTGAAAAGGTAATGAACGATGTCTTCTGCAAGACTGGCAATTCCTCAGACATGGCCTGCTGCCACTGAGGGATCCTTGCTGCCTCACTATCATTTTTCGGCTTCAAAGAAGAATGAACAACGGCAAGAAAAGCACTATGCTGGGTCAGACACAAACCATATGGGTGTCACAAATAAGAACAACGTACCTCAGGAAAGGCCAACGGGCAACACCATCCAATCATCTTTTGATAATACATATAATCTTCCAAACAATACTGCGGAGAATCAGACGGAGCAGAATCTTTTTTCTGTTAATAAAGACACTTCTCAGCACATACAGATTTCTGCCGATCCTTCAACCAGTACTGCTTCTCATGATTCTGGGTTGATTCTTCTCATCAGGTAATAGTAGAAGCCATTGACTCATCTCCGGCTGCTAACAATTCCAATGTTGATAATTATGGTATTCAGGCTATTATGCCTATTATCTCTCGGCCTGATCATGAACTCATAAACAAGATGGAGTCTAATATATTCCTTGTTTGACTGAAATCCAAAGATGATGCTAACGTTCCAAAGGAACAAGCTGCTCAGACTAAGGGATACTTATCGGACTCTTTTCCTATGAGAGAAGCAAACATTTCTTTGCAGGAATTTTTTACCATGTGTAAGGTCGTTTACTTGCTTAGCGTTTCACGGGATGGATTTCATTAACACGGATAGACCAGAAATGGTCTTCGTAAGCATACCGCTTTCTGTTCAAGAATCGGTAGCGGTTTTAAGGGAGACTACCGAGCTCCACGAGAAGCGCCTATCATCTCTATGCGAATTCTGACCTTAGCTTTTCGTCTTTGATTAGTATTAGTGAAAGCTCGCTCGACTTAATAATCGCCGTCTTACTCGACTTGCTTACTAGCTGCATTTCTTACTAATATCTAAATTTTACTTGTTAATTTAGAGTTCTAAACTGAGTACACTAGGAGAACAGTAGTTTCCTCTTTTCTCCTTTTTATGAACACGGAATGATCAGCATTGCTTCTCTGGAAACCCGTCTATCTTCGTCATAACCAAACTTCATATCTCGAACCAAGCCCGAGGAGACTGCTTGAGACCATATATCGCCTTTTTTCACCTGCAAACTTTCCCTTCCTCCCCCTGAGCTCGAAACCCTGGTGGAGGTCTCCATGAAGAAAGGCCCTTTTGACATCGAGCTGATGCAGTGGCCAAGATCTGTTAGCTGCAACTGACAGAATGACTCGTATGGAATTGAGTGAGTTTAGTTTGGCCACAGGAGCAAACGTCTCGAGATAATTGATGCTATAGGTTTGTGTGAAACCTTTCGCCACAATACGAGCCCTCTCGATAGAGCCATCCGCTTTGTGTTTCAGGGTATATACCCACCTGCAGCCAACCGTACGTTTGCCTCTTGGTAACGTGATCAGTTCCCAAGTGTCGTTCTTCTTTAGAGCCTCTATTTCTTCTATCATAGCTTTCTTCCCCTGAGGATGATTGAGGGCTTCTTCAAAATTGGGAGGGTATCTTGGTGGAAGAAATCGCTGAAACGAAAGCTTTAAAGGAAGGTAGTTTACTTGCTTAGTGTTTGCGCTAAGGGATGAGCGTTAAAAGCATTTTATAGATATTTAATAGATCTTATCAGTCTTCTTGTGTAATAGTAACTCTCCCCCATCAATCGGTACTAGTTATTCTCCTTCGGATCCTTGACTTGATTTGTCCGATGATAAATGCGAAACGAAAGAAGGATCCTCCTGCTGGGAATTATATCCTACTCTTTACCCCCCTTTTCACAGATAATGGAGAGATGAATTGATCGATTCATCGGATCTTAGGTCGGGACTGACGGGGCTCGAACCCGCAGCTTCCGCCTTGACAGGGCGGTGCTCTGACCGATTGAACTACAATCCCAGGAAAATTAGGTATACAGCCTAAAAATTCTTATTATTTTTTCTCATTGGATTTCATTCGAACCTTTTTGTTTCGCCGTGTTGTAACAGAGACACGAATGATATACTATATTATTATATAAATTATTATCATAAAAAATCTATAATTTAATATATTTAAAAATGCAAATGCAGTAAACTCATAGTGGGCTAATTCATGAATTGAATCAAATGGACCCTTTTAACTAAGCGGTAGAGTCACGCTCTTTAAACGCCCTAAGAAATAGGCGTAAGTCATCAGTTCCAATCAGATCCGAAAAATGAGAAATCAATCAAAAGTAAGTGCAGTGGATCTGAATTGAATCATGACTATATAAGCTATTCTGATATTAAGATTCGATATAGATGAAATCGTGGAAGCGGACCTTTGATTTCCTTGGACCACGTAAGAATTCGTCGTCCGATCGAACCTTCTTGTTCCTGGATGCTCCATAGAAATCCATCGTTATTCCTTTCTTCCACCGAGAAAGGTTCATTCCGAATCACAAGAGAAATTTCTCTCTCTTTTTTTATTCTTTTCGTTATGGTAATGCAATGCAAAAGAGGTCTCGGAAACCGGGTTGTTTCTGATGATGAAAAGAGCTTTTTTTATTTTATGTGAAATTGACGAAAACCCGATATTTAAAGGTCGGTAATGTTAGAAGACGACTGTCGGTATCCGATGGTAAGATACCTATGGTCGGTATATCTTTGAAAGCTCAGACGGAGAGAATAAACGTACTCTTCGGGGGCTACTTAAGGCACTTTAGTGCAAACCAGAAGGACTGGGGCTGTTGGATGTTGCTCAGTGCTGCTATAACTTAACAACCAAAAAGCTCTGCGTCGAACTTAAGCCCCTTCGAGTTGGCGACGGAGCAACAGCCTCTGACGCCCCACACCATTGCGGCAGGAGGGGGCTTGCCCATCAGCCTACTTTGCCAAGAGGTGGCAGGAGCGCAACGATCTAGCCCAAACCTACTTAGATGAAGCAGCAAGGCGTATGAAGGGAGCGACGCCCCTTCTTCTTGGAGATAGCTCCAAAAGCCAAACCTAGCCCAACCTACTTAAACAACCCAATGGCTCGGCCCGGTCTGAAGGAAGAAGAAAGTAGACTTCGTAGAGAAGCGGATAGGAGGGGTAGCCTATAGACTCAAGCGATCAGCTCGGTGAAAACTCACCTCGTATTCCATGTGAGTCAGTTGACTTCAATTAGACCAGACCGACCTAGGGAGGACCCACGAGGGCACCACCAGATGTTTTAGATAACCTTTATAAAGAAGAAGTTGAGTATATCATAGCTGACCGCACCATGGGCTAGCCCGTACACCCACTGCACGAGTGGAATACTACTTAGTCAAGTAGAAGGGCCAACCTGAGAGCGAGGCAAAAGCTGGGAACGGGCTGAAACTTACGAGTCGAAGACCAAGTCAGAGACTACTGGACGTCTCGCAGAGCGACTCTCAACGAGGACGTTGAGACTTTTCGAAAAAAAAAAAAATGTTTTTTGGCTTAACCCGTCTTTACTAAAGATCAAGGAGTACACTTGTACTCCGGCTAATAGGGGAAGGCTTTTTTCAAATCCAAGTTTGACTCTGATTAGATCCTTAGCGCAAGCGCTAAGTAAACAAGCTACCTTCTGTAATAAAAACCGAGGAAAAATAACGTCAAATAGAAACGAACAGGGTCTTACGGCACGATCACTATATCTTTTCCTTTTCTTTATCTCTCCTCTATAGAAAGAGAGGATGATACGGGGCGCGGTATACCTGATCATTTGGTCAACAAGACGTACGCAAGTCGACATAGCTCCATATATATGTTCTTTTGAGCTTGAATCCATAAATAGAATGAAATGAAATAATGGTGAGCCCAGTAGTAGTAGGGCGACGAACACGGCTCAAGGGTTTCTATACAA
>SKET01000220.1_pt1:37500-52867 | contig 52867 bp, 36 predicted proteins | sample 4841461 | NCBI WGS metagenome assembly SKET01 (sample SAMN11008802, study PRJNA524170) | human gut metagenome | biome: Human fecal sample; material: Feces; isolation source: fecal sample from pouch patient p5 | host: Homo sapiens | place: Israel: Tel-Aviv | collected 2014-02-13
CTTCGTGTCGCGGCTGCTCCACTCCGCCGCGGTCCCATGAGCTGAACTTCGTTGCCTTCCCGCGCGCGAAGCGGATGGGTGCCGCGCTGCGGGTCAGTTTCGGGGCGGGGGGGCAAATAGAGACCAGAAGAATGATTCATTTGGATCGACGAGCTTTTTCAGCCCCAAAACTAAGAATCAATGGAATGTCTGTCTATCCATGAATATCTATTCTATCTGTATATCTAGGGAATCACTTTATACATATAAAATTATATTATGGCATGATATGATCGCCTAGCTGTAGCCGCATATCAGCTGCGCTCAACATGCGGGATTTCTGTTGGATCAGATCTTTCGCTTTGACGGAAGCTTTTGGACCTAGCGAAAGGACTTTAAGCCTTTGCGCAAGCAAGCGCGAGAGAAGCAAGCAAAGTAGAAGCTTTGCCAGAAGCAAGACGAGGAAGCGGAGCAAGCCCCCCGACCGACTAAAATACAACAGTCGCGACCTACTTTGATTCAAAAGAAAGGCGAAGGGTTTGGCAACAAGCAAACGGCTTTCTATCATAGTTGCAAGAGTTCCAAACCTTAACTACTTAAGTACCAAAGGCTGCTTTCGGTTGGTTTCATAAGGGGGCTGTTCACTACAAGCTATCAGTGCTGTCTTAGATTGAACGGCAATAAGATAAGTCGACGTTCAATCTCTAGGGCGGGTTTCCGCTGAGAACGGAATAGTGTTCGTGTCCAAAGGCGAACAACGCCCTAGCTTCTAGAGTTCGCTGCTTTTCCCAGGCCGGAGAAGGTCTTATACCGCTCGCCTTTGTTTGATATGTTCATTCAGTACCAATACAAACTACAACTACACAAAAAAAGGAAGGGCCGCTATAGAAGCTAAAAGTAGCCTATAGTAGAGTAGTCGGCCTAACAAAAGCGTCACGGCAACATAAAATTCCCCTTATGAATGTAATCTTAAGTAGGGGGCTTAGGCCGCCCGCCTACCAATCAAAGAGGCTGAGAGTAAGCATAAGCTCACCCGTAAGCTCTTCGAGCTTCCCTTCATTCGCTTCGCGGGAGCCGCACAGCACATAGCTGGAAGTCAGAGGGCCCATACTACCTGCCTAACCCCTCGCTCCGAGGGACCGTAGATCGGAAAGCGCCTTCTAAACCATCCCATTTATCCAAAAGAGAAGGGAAGGGGCCTATTTACTTGCATGACCCCTGCAGATTTTACCCTATCTACACCCGGAGCCAATCTCCTATCGGTCCTGCCGCCACGCCGCAGAACGGGAGCTCGTGTGGAACCTTTTATTTCTGGCGTAACAGCGGTGGCACGTAACAAAATATTACGGTCGCGTAACATAAGGGCCGGAGGTACGGTAAACTCGGCCAAAATATGACACCTAAAGGGCCGGGCGCGCACAATCCTATCCTATCCGAGTCCGAGTTTACCCCTTGCACTTCGGACAGCCGTCCGTAGCATCATAAGGAGGACCTCCCTTTCGAGGTAAAAAAATGGTACGGTACATAGGAGGCTGGTCTTTCTCAACGTGGTGTATAGCACGAAAAACCTTTCGATACAAGAAGGGGCCGTTCACAACATGAAAGAAGAGAAGAAAGAAAGGAGTGATTCTCTTCTTTCTCTTTCTCGAGGGGGAAAGATAAATAGGGTCTTATAGAGGGAGTAAACTAGCTCGACCAAAGGGAGAGGGAGGGGGAGGGGAAAGGATTGGGCCTACCTATCCCGATAGGACCTCATAAAGGAACGGGAGCTGTTGAGAGGTTCCATATTGCCGAGCCGAAGGGCAGCACTTCTGTACGTCATCGTAGTATGTCACGTCGTCTCGTCCCCGCTTGCATTGAAGAGTACCTATGCACTATTTCCGGTTCACTGATAAGGAAGATAGAGTTGGGGTGGGGGTCTACGATGTGATACTCAAGTATGACCCGGGGAGATACATGCTAACTATGGGTAGGAAGCAGGAACCATTATGTAAATAATTTCAGGGAGTTACAGATCTCTTATACTACCATCGATCAACAGAGCGGAACGACTAGAAAAAGAAGTGAAGTTAGAAAGCCGTATGATAGGTGGTAACTATCTTGTACGGTTCGGGGGGTAATCGGCGTACTCCGATCAGTGGGGGAGAATCTTTGGCTCTATCGAACATACAGGGAATTGGAGGTAGCATTCTACCGATGTTAAGTCATGGACTGGTTCCTTCAGCCCTTTTTCTATGTGTTGGTGTTCTATATGACCGACATAAGACTCGACTTGTTAGATATTACGGAGGTTCAGTGAGCACCATGCCGAATCTCTCTACCATTTCCTTCTCTTCCACTTTGGCCAATATGAGTTCACCCGGTACTAGCAGCTTTATCGGGGAATTTCCCATCTTAGTAGGAGCTTTCCAAAGAAATAGCTTAGTAGCCACATTAGCAGCGCTTGGGATGATTTTAGGCGCGGCGTATTCCCTTTGGCTATATAATCGTTTGGTTTCTGGAAATTTAAAACCTGATTTCCTCCATAAATTCTCCGATCCAAATGGCAGAGAAGTTTCCATATTTATACCTTTTCTTGTTGGAGGGGCGACCGTCCGTTGAACTACCAAAGAAAAAAAGGGTAAACCAATGTGATCATGACATTGTAGGTGCTTGCGATGGGACGGATGCGACTTCCCTCAGTTGGTTTGGGTGGCATAGCCCGTTGCAGAAGTCCCCCCTTTTTTTGATCCATTTCTTTAGTCTTTAGGGAGCCAAAGCTTTACTTTACTAATAAAATAAGGCTCGCGCAGGGGCGCTCACGTTTTTTGGCTAAGCCGTATCTTGCTGGGTGGGACCGAGATAAAGAAAGGACGGGGGGCAACCGTACATGGTACTTCTCGACCGTGTCTCCGAGGGACAGTTGAACGAGCGATTCATGAATGCAGCCGGGTTGGACGAGCCAATAACTCGAACGCGTTCGGTCTGCTTTTTGAGCAAGAATCACAGCGTTACCTTACCTTCACCATGATACGGACTCCAAGTTCTTATGGCAGAGCACGAGGTGATTTATCATCAATATGATGATGGGAATGGAAACCAGAAGCACGACCGGGGTCTTCGTGGTCCAAGATAAACCATCAATAACAGTAACGTAAGCATGAGACTTTTTGGTAGTACCGGTGAACCAGACGGCCGCGGCGATGGAATCTGGGACGGAGGACTCGTAGTATCTCTCTAGATCTGGCAAAAGCGAAAGACTCCCTAACGTAATTCGAATGGGGGCTAACCTGACCGCTGAGCCCACCCTGGCCTCGCACCCGTGGTTGCGAGCTGGAGCTGCCATAGCTTATGGCTAGAGCAATGGGAGGGGGCCCTGGCGGAGAGAACAGTAAGGAGAATGGGCGCTCCGCCCGCTTTTCGGGCGGCAGGAGCAGCGGGCAAGTGCTTGGTAGGCCAACAGCCCAGTGAACCGGGCGGGGCACTCGACGAAAGGGGAGCACACTGAGCAAGTACGAGAAAATTTCCCCGCTCCACTTTATTAAAAGCAAGGACCACTACGGGAGGTCAAACCAAGGACCTATGGAAGTCGGGGCTCGTCCCCGGTCAATATTGGATCAAACAATAGGGGGCCGTAGCACTGACCTCTTTTTTATTGATTCAATACAATAGGGGAAAAGATCATACAGTTCCCTACCGAGACAACAGAAACTCTCAACGGATCCTCCGCGCGCTGGGCATACCTCTTCTGTGCGTCTTTCTCGTGGCGGGAACAGAACAACAGGGAAAGACCCGGCCGACCTGCCCAGGGCTCGAGGGTGAGCTTTATTTAAGAGAGAATGGGGAGTGAATCGAAAGGCTTCCGTTTCCGTTCTTGGTTTGGGGGCTTTCGGGCTCCTCTCGATCTTATTCGTAGTTGGGAGGGGGGAAGGAGTCTAAATCAATGGACATTAATGAACCATCATTGATGGACGTTGCACATGACACGATCAATTCGACTCAAGGTCCGGCGCTAATAGAAGTAGCTGACTCTCCTAGCAGCGACGGAAAAGGGCAGTACTTTTTTCGTAGTAATAGTGGGCGGGTCTCATGAGATCTTTTCTAGGATTCCTTATCACGCCACGCACGTAGATCTTTCCATTGATAGGTAAGAGGGCTCCTCTCTTAGCGTTTCACACTAAGCAAGTTTCACTCCCTCTCCTATGGTCGAGTGAGTCCCTACCTATGGTCGAGCTTGTTTTCTTTCAGAACCTTAGCGCAAGCACTAAGTAAGCAAGCTACCTTGAACAGACTCTTAAAGGTTAGGTTACTACCTGCCTCTACGGAAGAGGTGTACTTTGTACCGCCCGGAGGTCATATAGATCGAAACCCAGAGCGATAAGAACGAAAGTTCTACCCACAGCTACAACCACTGGCGCTTCAAAAGGCTTCGTAGATTCTAAGGGCGCTACTGAAAGCCTTTTTTTAGGTCGTGTAATAGGAAGGTAAGGTGTAAGCCTCGAAAGCCTTTGGTACTTCGGTAGGGCGAGCAGCCCTTAAACCAAAAAAGGTTTGGAACCCTTCCCCTATTTCTGCATTTCATTCTCTAGCCTCAAACAAAATTAGAAAAAAGGAGAGGCCTTCGCATTCCTAATCCGGTGGGGGGCCGGACGGCTTTGTTTGCCCCAGCTTGGCGAATCGCATCCCCGCGCAACGACATTGTTTGTGCGCCCCTTACCGTTCTCGCTCAGTGTTTGCAACGGCTGGGGAGGCAGTCGTAGAAGCGAAGCCTATCGCCACGCCGACCATCAAATACGAGATTGGGCCCCTTCTCAAAGATTTGATGGAATGGCCCAGCCCACCCAAGAGCGCTTATGTCATGTCATATGGGAACTCATGGCTGGAAACAATCCTTATGGTTTTGGTATCCGGTAGGAATAATAAAAATCAAAGTCCAGGTTGGTTGGTGAGCCTAGTGATAGGAGACTATCTAGCTTGGTTCGGAGAGCACTTGTTGGGTTAAAGATTTTTTTTGCTAAATGTTACGGCCTAAATGCTGAACTATTGACCCTACTTGTTCGGATGGGTGTTCACCCCAAAGTGTTCCCGGATTGCATGCATACATCCGTAAGTAACTTAGTGCAACATGGCAAATTTCATTGAGAGGAATCAGCAAAGAAAAGAAAAACGGGTCAACATCTTATTAAGATTTGATCGTTGCATTACTGTGAGATGCCCAAAGACTCCCAGGTATTTGTGTCTCCGAATACCTCTCGAGATGTGTTAAATAAAGTTAATTGTAGGGATGCCTGTCACAAAGAACTCGGGGAAGTATCTTGGCGTGCCACTAATTCATGAAAGGGTTTCTCGGAGAACTTATGCAGATTTTTTAGAGAAAGTGCAAGGAAGACTCTCCGGTTGGAAAGCAAAATTGTTGAATATGGCGGTACAGGGATATTCAAAGCATCTAGGAAGAAAGGACGAGCGCTGCGGATATGGCTAAAACAGCGGATACGTTCTAAACCGATTCTTTCACAACTTATTAGATCACCCCCGGTTCACTTCACTCCCTAAAGGCGGATTAAGACTAAGGTAGGCAAGGAAAGAGATATTCAATCAACCAAGCAAAGAACCGATACCACTACCACAGTCTTCACCAGGAAGGAAGAGAGTCGAGACAGAAAGCCAAGACAGTCATCCAGGCATTGGTTACAGACAGGCAGACCGGAGATCGAAAGAGTCAAAGCCAAGGAGGAAAGGGAAAGCCGAGAAGACCGTATTCAATAGGACCGGTTATGAACCCAAGAGCGGATAGGAGTACTCATACTCAAGGACCGGAAGCTCTCACAGCGTCAAGGCAAAGAATCACTCCTATTGGAAGAAGAGCGTTTACGATCAGAGCGGAGGGAATGAAATAGCAGCTACTTCTGTGCGTGGCTATCTTCTCCTATTGATTAACGTCCTTCAAAGAGCGTATTCTATTCCTTCTGTCCGTGGGTGTGGGACTAGTGCAATCATTCCCTTCCTCACAGCTCCTTCTTCTTCTTCATCACCAGGAGTTGATTCAATTGCTAAGAAGGCATTTCCTCCAAGAGTTTCTTCTTTCACAACAACCATGGCATGACTTATTATAGGATTCATCTTTTTCACTCACCATCAACAGGAAAGGACAGTGTGGCATACTATTATATACGATGAATGTGCAGCTAGGAGAGCAGCTACTTCTGAACTTTCTAACTTCAGCTAGCTGACTGGTTTACTACTGGCTTTCAACCCTTGGGCAGCTATCCTTGGCATGCGTGCTACTGGCCCGCCTACTGAACTCCTACTGTCCTGCTACCAAGCATTCTCTCTTTACTCGCCTAAGGGTGCACTAAGAAAGATTGCTACAACGACAAAAGGAAAGAGTATATACACCCATAAATCGTAGACCGGAACTTCCCCCTTTCCTTTGCAATGACTCCTCTTTTGCTCATGACCTAGCTCGTTTGATAAACAGTTATCGGTAGGCCATTCAATACTCTCGGTTGTCAAAGAACTCCTAGCTCTCGGTTGCAGCGGATACTAGCAGCGTTTACTTGCAGCGTTTCGCTATCCGCTGTTCTTCTAAGCGCTGTTCTATAGAAGGTTAGAGTCTAAGAAGGAAAGCCCTCCTTCCTCTCTCGGGAGGCAGACCACGTTCCAAGCCACCTTGGCAGCCTTAGAGATCCCAACTGCACCATGCCAGAGGAAAGATCTGAGGATCTGGTCAATAACCTTGCACACCTCCTTCGGCAAAATGAAAATGCTACTCCAGTAGACCTGAATACTGAACAACACTGATCTGATGAGCTGAAGTCTACCCGCATAGGAAAGCCGTTTGCTAGTCCAAGATTCAACCCTGTTGGTAATCTTATCAATGAGAGGCCTACAGTCTCTGGCTGTGAGTCTAGTAGAAATAAGGGGCACTCCAAGAAACTTGATGGGCAAGGTCCCTTCTTTGAAGCCAAAAAGGTTCTCAACATTGTGCTTAGTATCTTCATCCATCCCAGCACTGAAAAATTTGTTTTTGTCAGGCGCTCGGAGAGCCCTGAGAGAGCAGAAAAGGAATCAAAACTCTCTTTAATGACAGAGGCTGATTTGGATTGGAGATCTCCTTGGCAGAATAACAGGAGATCATCAGCAAAACAAAGGTGAGTCAAATCCAGCTTAGCACATCTCGGGTGGTGAGAGAACCTTCCATTACTAGAAGCTTTGACAAGGATCCTGGAAAAGACTTCCATAGCAAGAACAAACAGATAGGGGGAAAGTGGATCCCCTTGTCTCAGCCCCTTCCCTCCGGAGAAATAGCCCTCAAGCCCCCCATTGATGGAGACCGAGAACTTGGGGGTGGTGATACAAGCCGCAATGCATTCAATCAGATGGGCAAGAAGGTCAACAGCTTTCAAAATCCCCAGAATGAAATCCCAATGCACTGAGTCGTAGGCTTTCTTCAAATCCATTTTGATGGCACACCGAGGCTTCCCTGTCTTCCTGTGGTAGTTTATAAGAAGTTCCTGAGCCAAAAGGACATTATCTTTAATCTTCCTCCCTTCAACAAAAGCAGACTGGGTGGGGCTAATGATCTTGGGAAGCAAGCCTTTGATCCTATTAGCAATCAACTTGGTAATACACTTATAGATCGTATTGCAGCAGGAAATAGGCCGAAAATCTCCCATGACTGTAGGATTAGGCACTTTAGGTACCAAAACCATGATAGTGGAGTTAACTTCCCTTAGAAGCTTGCCTGAAGCAAAGAAAGACTTTACGGCTTCTATCACATCCTGACTCACAATCTCCCAAGCACTTTTGAAGAAGTGGGCAGAATACCCATCAGGGCCCGGGGCCTTGTTACTGTTAAGGGAGAACATAGTTCTTTTCATTTCCTCTGCTTCTACGGGAAGGGACAAAAGGCATCCGTCCTCCTGGGAAAAGGTGAAATAAAAAATCCCTCGAATCTCTGCCACCAACTCTCTTTCCAAAGTAGGGTCACCACCAAAAAGATGCTGGAAAAAGGAGACAGCCTCTTGACTAACAGCTTTATGGTCTGTAAACTTATCCCCCTCGGCATTGTAAACACTCAACAATCTGTTCTTGGACTGCCTAGCCCTCACCACCTTGTGAAAAAACCCTGTGTTACTATCCCCCAGCTTCAGTCACTGAATTCTGGACTTCTGTTTGAGGGAGGCCTCTTCCATAAGAGTGAAATGAGTAAAAACTTTCAAACTCTCTTTTTCCGCATTAGCTAGGTCAGAGTTGGAAGGATCCTGCAAGTGGAGTAACTGCAATCTAGTAAGGTCCTCTCTAGCTTGGGCAACCTTAGAGTTGATGCTACCATAGTGTTTGGAATTAAAGATCTTCAATTCAGGCTTGAGACCTTTCAGCTTGGTGCACAGCCTGAACATAGGTGGGCTAAAGCCCTCCACTGGAGTACTCAAAACTTGCTCAACCAAAGGGGCAAACTCTTCGTGGGAGGTCCATAAATTAAAAAAAAGGAAAGGCTTCTTCCCTGTGACCAACTTCTGCCTGATGGTAACTATCCCCCGGGTATGATCAGAAAGACCTGGCCCTGTGAAGTCTGCTTCAGAGTTCGGGAAGGTAGCAAGCCAACTGTCATTAACCAACACTCTGTCAAGCTTCCTGGCAATAATCTGCTCACTATCTCTGCGGTTGGACCAAGTATAGAGCGGGCCCTTAAAAGGGAGGTCAAACAGATCTATATCTAACAAGCATTGGTGGAGGTCAGTATTATGGCTTCTCCCACTCCCACCCATCTTTTCCTCATGGAATCTAGAAGAATTCAAATCTCCCATAACAATCCAGGCTTGGTCAATCACTACACTGCTCATTCTCTTCAAATCAGCCCACAAAGCCTTCCTCAGATTAACTTCATTCGAACTATAACAAACGGCGGACACCCTGAAATCCCCTTTCTGATTGATGAAGCTGCAAAACACATGGATAATCTGATCACTTCTGTACATAGGGGTCACTTTTAGAATCAACGGATCCCAACCAACCCAAATTCTGCCCAACAATGCATGGTCATAATTATCAAAAACCTCCCAATCCCCAAAAACTTTCCTGCTAATCATGTCTTTATTGATGGATCTTACTTCAGTTTCCACAAGGCCACACAAACTAAGATTATTATTCTTTAGGAGATGTCTAACCTCCCTTTGTTTTGAGGGCGGATCTACGCCCAACCTCACATCCCAGCAACCGAGACTAATCATAAAGGGGCGGTTTTGGGAAGGACCCCCTCCCCCTTTGGGGCTGCTACTTCCCCGAGCTTTCCTATTTTTCTTTTTGGCTTTCTTGCCTTTCCTTTGGCCCCCTACATTCGATTCAGAAGAGAAAAATGCTCCCGAGGACTCTAAGACAAAAAGTATAAAGTCCTCCTGCTGGATACCCCTAGGTGTATGAATTTCCCCCTCTTCCACGACCCCCTCTGAATCTAGGACAGTGAACAAATTTGCCTTCCGAGCCCCCTATGTTGTAGTGGTTGGGGCAGCTTCCCCTTCGTCCAATACCGGCCGCTCTTATTCTCATCGAGATTACCATGTCACGAACTTGATTTGAACCAGCGCCCCGGACTTCCCCAGCGAACTTCCTTTTTTATTCTGATCGTGACTTTGGTTACCCGGTTCCCCACGCGGCGAATGGGTACGTCCGGGGTCGATCGTATAGATCGACGCAAAAAAAATTATTTTAACGAATCGTGCCGCCGAACAAACCTCACCCTAACCACATAAAGCCAGAAAATTAGTGGCAGTTTCAAACCAACAAGAATTCCCAGAAAGTGCTAAATCAGCACTTAGATCCACTAAAAAGTCAATATCACGAAAAAGTGCTTTGTCGTTCGCAATAACATGCTTTAAAATTTTATATGTGGTCCAAGTGGGAGGTAGTCTAATATTATGTTGCTCAAAAAGGAGATTAAGTTGTTCTACTATGGAAAACAAACTCTCATGTTGATCTTCTATATGCAAATTCAGTACTTCGTAATCTCCTGCGGAGCCTTCGCTTCTCCACATGGGCACCTTCGGTGCCTCACGACTACTTTGACTTCGTAACCTGCAGCTGATCCCAAACCCTTTTCTTTACTTACATAAGGGACTTGCCTGTTTAAGGAATGAATAGGATGGAAAGGGGGATCTCATCAGGTCTGTGCTTGCCACTAGATATCATCTGAATGGACGCTTTCTGGTAATAGAAACCCCATTTCGGCCCCTTCTCCCGTTGGGCACTACCTCCGATGGGTAAAGATACCCGTAGGACCATTCCGGCTGTTTTTCAAGCCTCCCCTCACGCCTTTGGCGCCTCTGATGCATCTGATCGAGACAGAGCTCGAAACGTCTGGGCTTCGGATTGATCTTAATCACATTGGGATGGTACGGGGGAACAAGATGGACTCGGTTAGGTCACCCCCGAGTCCTTTTGCTGGAAGTTCGAATGGCTTCTAGTATGGATGTGTCTCGGCTTCGCCTGACGCTCAAAATCGTCTCAATCCCCTCTCCCTAATGGTATGGTCGAGCAATCTCCCGCTGGTTGAGTGCGAAACCCTCTGCTTGCGGAGATCGAAGGCAGGATTATATAAAGTTTTCCAAGCTTTGGGTTAGGATTGTTCTCTCGAGACCATAGTGGGAATTCCTTAACAACAACATTTTGTGTAAACATGAGGTTACGAAGTAAACGCAGTGAGGTGGAAGTGAAGTGGGCAATCTTTGCCACTGTTGACTTGAACCAGCGTCCAGATATGGAGGGTTGGCTTAGCGGCAAACCAAGTTTGGAGAACAAAAGCCAAACAGGGGCATCCTACCTTTCGTCGCCCTTACGGACCCTACGTCTGTGAAATGACGGAATGATACGAGGGATCCCCCGACGAGTCAGGGAGACGAGAGGAGACTGAGGCAGGACGGTAGTCCTGAGAAAGATCCTGCTGCGAACAGCTCTGTGGCTGGACAGGAGAGAGGTCAACAGCGGCAAGGATAGGAAACTGACCCATATACGTGCGAGGTTTGGAACCCAACAAGCGAGAAACTTTACTTAGTTTAGGAACTCGTCCATCCACGGGACACCTTTCGTAGTGAGGGAACTCCTCTGTTTTTAGCTTGACGAGCGTCTTTAGTTTCCGAAAAACGCATAAACCCCAGGATTTTCGTAAAAGAAAGAGGGACGAGTGACAAGGGACTTGAGTGACTCGCCCTAATCAAAAAGCGGGAGAGGGGCGAAGAAACTCGATCAGCTACTAGAGACGAGCAAGGGCCAGGGACGCGCTCGACGAGCAGACGAGGGACGAGTGGTAGGAGCCGACAAATAGTAGTGCCGGTTCAGTGAAGTCAAGTCTTTACGTCTATAGGGGCTCCCTGACGATCCCGAACCTTCCAAAAGCGGGGGGGTATGTGTTGTTTCTTGGCACTCTCTTTCTTTGTTATGCCAACCTAAAAAGAGATAGGGATACGGGGCTTGACTTGAAAACAAACAACTGGCGCTGCCCCCCTATTAAAGGCAGATAGGGCACTTTTTGCCCTCCTTAACCTAAGCCCAGGATACGAAAAAAATGCCTCCCCGCTAAAAAGAACGATTGAGAGTGGATTTCTGGTTCGATAGTGTCGAGAAGGTATTAGCCACCGGTGACCGTGCTTTCGTAAAAGCACCATTGGGTGGTGGTTCCTCTCTTTTCTCTTGAACCCCAAACAAAAAATAGATCTCGCCATCAGCTCGACTAAGAGTTCCTAATCTAAAAAGTAAACTGAACTTGACTTAAGACGAAGGAACCGAGTGCCGAAAAAAAAACAGGTTTCTTAAGGCTTCAAACTACTAGTCATTAAGACTACTATGAAAGAAAAGTAAGGAAGTCCTTTTCTTGACTTGGCCCGCGTGCATTATACCTACAGCCTTTTAAAAGAACTTGATTTCAATTTCAACAAAGCAAAGAAACGAAAGCATAACTCTTTGCTTGTTGTCCTCTTACTCTTTTAGCCTGCCTTGTGGAGGTCTCCTGGGTGTCTACGGCAGATCCGATCAGTCTCGTGATGAAGAGAAATCTTTTCCGATCTTCCACTAAGAAATAAGAAAGGTATCGTCACGACAACTAAATTTGCCCGGTAAACTACTCCGGGGCTCCCCATGGTTTAGTAAAAAGGAAGGGAGATTTTTTCTTCATCCGGGGGTCATTTCATTCATTATGAACTAAAAAAAGTAAGGCCGATTAGTGAGGTCTTAAAAACTTCATACAATGAATGATCGGCAATTCTATTTGTGCTTTCAGCAAGTAGGCGACGCGAATCTATGGTTTCTATCAATCGGATACCATACCAATTGCTTGGACGCGTTTGAAAGCCTCGAGATGACTTGCAGAAAAAATGCTTTCTAGGGTTTTCTTGTGTCTCCGTAACAAATGGTCCATTTATTGATGGGCGAACGACGGGGATTGAACCCGCGCGTGGTGGATTCACAATCCACTGCCTTGATCCACTTGGCTACATCCGCCCCTACCCCCCGCACAGGTTTAAGTCTCTATCTACGATCAGACCCTTTCCCCCATATGACCGCTATCAAAGAGAACCTTTTTCCTATACTATAGTTGCAAGTCTATTGTTGTGTTTTGGAATTAGGGGAAGCAAAGCTTCAACAAGTAGAAGCTTCCTGGCAAAGCTTCAAACAAAGAGGTTGGGCTGTTCACTTCATTGATTTTACTTAACTTTACTTAAGATTAAAGATAGGGGCCGGGCGGGCAGTGAAGGCTCGTTTAGTAGACAGCACGGCTTTGACGAGCAGCAAGCACCTACTCCTAACAAAATGAAAAGCAGCAAGCGGAGCGGAGCTTGAAGAAGCGAGCCCCTTTCAGAGAAAGCCATTGCGCGCTAGCCCCCTGTATGGGGCTCCAAACCTGCGCACCCCTAAACTACAACAAGCTTTGAAGCCCCTACTTATTTATGGGATATTTTAAGAAGCCCCTTTCTACAAAACAAACCTTTCTATAATATAAGGGAAGCTCGAAGAGCTTTCTTCGCATGCTTGAGCGCATCTTTCCCCTTTCTATTAGTAAGGTTTTCAAAAGGTAGTTTACTTGCTTACTTGTTAGAGTAAGGAGAAACTTTAGTTTTTTTATTGCAGGGGCGCTAACGAGCAAGAAAAGGCCCCTTACTATTATAGATAGGCTAAGGCGCCTTTTCTAATATTATAATAGAAGGCGCTTCTTTTTCAAAGTAAAGTTTCTCGCTTGTTGCTTTAGAAAGATTGCAGGTGAATCTTATCTCCTTCCTTCAGCCGGCTCCGCCCTATCTATTCATCTCTTTTTTCAAATGGATATTTAGGGATCTCTTGTTCATAGATCTTGAAACCAGATCAATATCCATTTCTCAATAGATCTATCTATCGATAGAAAGATATAGATCTCTATCTGGCCATATCTAAATATGGAAGAACCAACACTTAAAGGGCGTACCAACGGAAGGTTCTCACCCTGTCCCCGACATTGTTCGATTCCCATCTCCCTCTTGTTGCTTAGGCAACTTAAACCCTCAACATAGTGAGGTGTGGGGCGAAAGGGGCCACCATTCTCTTTCTTTCTTCAACCGTTCCGATCAGCACAAGTGGGTTGGTTCGTTTCGTCCTTCTATCTACGCAATTCTCTGTCTTCGTTCGTGATCATGTTGGGCGAAAGGTAGTTGTAGAGGAGCGGCTGTGAAACGGTGATTCCCCCTTTCCATTGAAGTAGGGGGGGCCCCCTTCCCCACCATTCCGGCCTATTATTGATAGGGATTTTACCGATGCTGAAGGTAGCTTGCTTACCAAGCCACCCACTTGAGAAGCTAGTCGCCAGAAAGAAGCGACGAGGAAGCGAAGCTGTCTACGAAGCTTTGCTTCCCCCCCCTCCCCTGTAGTCGTAGTATTCGGCTCGTCGCTATTTTGATTCAAAAGGTAACCGACTTTCTCTGGTTTCCGCAACCATAACCATTTGTCACTCCGATTACTTCATCCATAAACCTTTATTTATTATAGCGGTACGCTCTAATAAAAAGTCAAGGATAAGCTTGCATTCCAGAAGCGGTAGCTTCCCGCCTCCTTCATTCCTACTGCCTCCTTCGGTGAGAAGTTCCCTTCCCTTTTAAAAAATGCCGGATTGGTCTGCCTCAGCAAATGTACAAAGTGGAGCTGCCTGCTGTTTGGCTGATCCTCTTCTTCCCATTCGGGTTGGGTTGACCCAGAAGTAAAGTAAGAAGGAATGGAACCACTGGAGAGTCGTCTGCGGTTCACACTTGGGCAAAGACGACTTACTTTTGAAGCGGAACACGAACCTATTTCCGCTATTCCGGGTTCTTATTGAGCGTAGCGAAATCGAGGTTTATGATAAAGTCAGCGAAGTTTCTATAGTGTTCTACCTTTGTGTAGTCTCGGTCCACAGTGGAAGGCTCCGCACCTGAGCCTCGTTAGACTCAGCGGAAGTGTAAGGTGTAAGTGAAGAGAATAGAAGAGATGAAGTCCGTCCCTTAGCCTAGTCTATATCTACAGCTGACGCAACTCCGTACCGACGCCTCACTACTACTTAATTAATTAACGGCTAAGCGATTTCATAACCTGAGCTTTCCTTAACCAGCTGACCTTACTTCGTAACCTTAGCCTCCCTTTCTTTATAGTTCGACTAAGTGACTTCGTAACCTTAACGTACTTTCTTTCTTACTTTAGCATAGGCCTTCGCCACTTCAAACGGGCGCTTCGCCCCCCCTTTTTTTTTAGAAAGGACGGGGCCTTACTTATTCTGTTCAGGGGGGATGAAAGACAAAGAAAGGGATCAGGGGGCTTTATGATCGTAGAAAGGGGAGGGGGACGACCCGCCGAATTCACATCAGAAATCGACAATATGAGCACAAACGAAATCTTGAATTGCGTATAGAAACAAAACAAAACGAACCGCTTCTATTCTCGGAGCTGAGGTATATGAAGAATGGCTTTTTGGTCCCTTTCGTCCAGTGGTCAGGACATCGTCTTTTCATGTCGAAGACACGGGTTCGATTCCCGTAAGGGATAGGTACTCATTCCCGGCCGCTTTCAGTTAGTGTTCATTGCTGAGTGATCGCTCGCTATTTGGCTGGAAAGGGTGGTCTGGAAGCTTCCTCTCTCCCAGCAAGCAAGACGAGATCACCGCTTCTCTCAGTAATGGACTTCCTTGAATTCTTCCTTATCCTGATTCCAAAGTTTTTATTTATTCTTTACTTTTAAGTGAAAAGGGGGAGTTGGATCATAAAGAAGAGTTTGTTCCTTAACAAGTAAGCAAGTAAACTACCTTAGCGCAAGCACTAAGGAGCCTACTCGATTGACAAGCATAGCCTTGATAGCTGCTTTATTCGCCTGTGAACCAGGAATTGATTAAAAAATAGGAAGCGGGCCATAAGCGGTGATAGGC
>SKET01000221.1_pt1 | contig 52714 bp, 60 predicted proteins | sample 4841461 | NCBI WGS metagenome assembly SKET01 (sample SAMN11008802, study PRJNA524170) | human gut metagenome | biome: Human fecal sample; material: Feces; isolation source: fecal sample from pouch patient p5 | host: Homo sapiens | place: Israel: Tel-Aviv | collected 2014-02-13
CCTGAAAGCATATAAAATAAAGTTTCTAAGCATATTGGCACAGATAGCTGTGTTAATGTTTTTCTTTCCGCTGCCATAGTTTTTCTCCTCACATACAATTCAAGAATACTATATCAATAATACGATATATTTCTATGTAATTCTTGTATAATATCATGTGAAAATTGCACTATTTCTACTTTATCTTAAAGAGCACTGGGTGCGAGCTAAATTGATTACTCATGCTTACAAGGATTTGCAAATCAGGATAACTTTTTCCGTTTTCCCAATTTGAAACAGTTTGCCTGGTAACATGAAATAATTTGCCAAACTCCTCTTGTGTTAATAGAATTTTAATCCAATACTGAATAAATACAACACCGTTAAAAAGAAACTCAAAGCTAAAGTTACAGAACGGAAAGAGCAGCTCAAAGGTACTTTTAGGTAAGTATTATGACTATCACCGCCGTGATATTGCCGCCAATGAGGTAGATTATCTCAATGTGGAAGATCCTGATGTTTTTCCCATCGTGCCTGGGAACTTGAATATCAGAGGAAACAGGAGATGCAACGAAATCAGCCTGCTCGGACTAAGAAAAAATCATATGATATAGAATTGTAATTTTCTAAAAAAGGCGCATGGATTGGATCCATACGCCTAATTTACACATTGTTATTATTCTTTCCGAATTCTTTCAACAATGCTTTCCCGACTCATCTTTTCAAACTGATACTTTGGTATCACATACGCAATCCCAACCAAAATCGGAATCATAAGCACACATGGCACTATCGTAAGATGCAGCCGGAAGAAAAATGCCGTACCGAGTGTATTTACTAAAATCTTCTCTGCCCCAAACACAACTAATAATACTGCAATCACAAATGCGCCTCCCAAATATAGAAATCCCTCAGTCACTAGCATTTTCGATACCTGTTTTTTCGTCATTCCAACAACTTCCAAAAGCGCCAGTTCCTTTTTCCTGCTGATTACAGAGGTTGCTGTTGTATTAAAGAAATTCATAATACCGATAAATGCTAAAATAACGACAAGAAAACCACCGATCATATAATATTTGCTGACAAACTGCTGAAAACTCTCCTCCATATCCAATACAGAAAAAACATTGATCATTTCATTTTCTTTCAAAACATTTTCATCAATGTATTCTTTTATCTGCTTGTCCTCGCCCTTCTTTGCATCGATGGCAGCATACATGGCTGATTCATTTCCCGTCTGGGTAATATACTCATCTTCTGGAACTAATACCGTAATATAGATAAGGTCTGCATACGGATAATCCAATGCATATGGCATCAGTGCTTCTCCAATGACTTCGTAATCTTTTTGGTTTCCATTTTTGTACTCCATCTGAAAAACATCCCCAGTCTGATAATAAGAAACCGGATGCTCTGCATATTTATCACCATAATCTACAAGCACATAATTTCCGCTTTTAAATGTATCCCAAGAGCATTTTTCCCCTCTCCATTCTAATTTGTCAAACACCGACTCGCTGATTCCGAGAAAATGAACACTTACTGTATTGGAAGCCTTTGCATCTTCCCAAACCTGTTCTTCATAATCAGTCCAGTTTTTTTCATATTTATCTGCGAATGCTTCCCATGTTTTCAGAAGTTCCGGCTCCATCTTGTGGGTTTCTTCAGAATAATACACATATCCTGTCTTAGCACTATCAGGACATTCGTCCAAAATCTCTTTGATTTCAGGTGTAATACCGTTGAAATTCGTATTTGACAAACTTCCCGTCATCTGATCCAGTTGAAAATCGGAAGCTAAAAACACTTTTCGGTAAGAATCAAAATCATATCCCTGCACCAACATCACGATACAGTTGACAACCACCATAGAAAGAGCGATAGAAAGCATAACAATCAATCCCTTTTTCCAATTTCGTAACACATTTTGAACTGCCATCCCCCACCAGGTTACAGAAGTATTCTTTTTTATTTTCCTATGTGACTGCTCTCCTTCTGCCAAACGCAGAGCTTCCACAGGCGAAACTCTTTCCACCATTTTACAAGCCTGCAGACTGGAGAGATACACCGTTAAAAGCGTTAAAAGTATCGCTGCAAGGAAAATCAAAGGATTTGCTGATACTACTGTCTGAACCGTTTTTCCTGCCTGTGCACTAATTTCAGCATCTGCTGTCAAGGACGGAGCCATGCAAAGACCTGCAAGATAACCACAAAGCAATCCGATTGGAATACCAATAGCTGATAATCTCCACGCCTGCATACGTACAATTTTCTTCAACTGCTTTCCCGTTGTCCCCACATTCTTTAACAATCCGTAAGCCCGGATATCCGTTTTCACAGAAATGTTAAAAATATTATAAATAATCAGGTATCCAGCTAATATGACAAATAGAATCATTATAATTAAAGAAGAAAATGAAAATGAATCCTCTTCAAAGAGATTATATGCCGGATTGACTTCCATTCCTGTCCCAGCTTTCGTAAATCCCGCTGCTTTGGATATCTTTTCCGTTTTCTTTTCCAGATTCCAAAGGTTCTTGTACCAGACAGAATACTCTTTCCCTCCATTGTAGATGCCATTTTCTAATTCTTCCTGCGTAACGGGATAACGATTCTCCTTTGCATAGGCTTCGGATACCCAGACCATCTGACCTAAAACAGCTTTATCCCCCTGCCAAAATCCACATATCTGAAACGTATCTGTCTTATATTGTTTCAGCATAGGATTTACTTCCCAGGTCAGCGTTACTTCTTCCCCAATCTTTGGTGTAACACCCAAAGATTCCAATATCGTGCTACTAAGTGCTACTTCATTTTCTTTCTCTGGCAGTCTTCCTGTAGTTGGCAGACAATTAAAACTTTCTGCCATATTTTCATCTGCATATCGGACCTCTACGGAAAATCCAAACCGTTCGTCCATTCCAGCTCCCAGAAAAATACCGGAACCATATCGTTCCACATCTTCATCCTGTTCTATTGTTTTTTGCAATCTCTCCGCATCTTCTTCTGACAAATTCTGCGCAATAGCATGGGATGAATCCATAAATTGCTTAATTTCCGTTGCTCTTTTGGAAAGTATCATGGATACACTCCCCACAAAGAGGCTTGTAAATAACAGTGATGTCAACATGATTGCAATAACAGCAATAATATTTCTTGCTCGGTTCATTTTCATAAAACGTTTCGTCAATAATCGTAACGTTTCTTTATTCTCTACTTTTACCATATAATCGCCCTCACTATACCAAACCACTGTCTGAAACAATTTTTCCGTCTTCAATCTGTAAAATCCTGTCAGCCATCTGGGCAATCTCCTCATTGTGAGTAATCATTACAATCGTTTGATGAAAACGCTTACTGGTGACTTTTAAAAGTCCCAATACATCCTGACTCGTTTTTGAGTCCAGATTGCCTGTCGGTTCATCTGCTAGCAAAATAGCAGGTTTTGCCGCTAATGCTCTTGCGATTGCCACCCTTTGCTGCTGACCCCCTGACAGTGCACTTGGAAGATTTTCCAGTTTTGTCCGAATACCCAGTGTATCTATGATTTCATTTACATAACCTTTTTCAATCTTTTTTCCATCCAGTTTTACAGGAAGAACAATATTTTCCCATACATTCAGCATCGGAACCAGATTATACTGTTGAAATACAAATCCAATATTTCTACGCCTAAAAATAGTAAGCTCTTCATCTGGCATATGGCTTAAATTCTGTCCGTCAACAATGACCTGACCGGATGTTGGATTATCCAAACCACCAATGATATGAAGCAATGTAGACTTTCCACTTCCAGAGGTTCCAACAATCGCTACAAACTCCCCTTTTTCTACTTCCAGGTTTATACCATCAAGAGCCCTGACTTCTGTTTCTCCCTGCCCATATATTTTTCGTAAATTTACTGCTTTTAATATATTCATGCCATCCTCCCATCAAAAAAGCCTGTATTGATCTTTACAATACAGACTTTATCATAACAATGTCTCCATCTGGTTTCTGAAATGTCACAGTTTTGATACTATTCCTTCTTTGCTATCGGAAGAAACACAGAAAATGTAGAACCCTTTCCTCTCTTTGATGTCACTTTTATATACCCCTTTTGTGCCTGAATGATCTCTCTTGCAAGGAATAAGCCAATTCCTACTCCTGGCTGGTCTGCCACTGACAGACTCCGATAAAATCTTCCAAATATCTTTGGTATTTCTTCTTTTTCTATTCCAATGCCATCATCAATGATATCAATCTTTACAAAAAAAGAATACTGCTCGACTTTTATCTGAACATTTCCCCCACATGCTGTGTATTTAATCGCATTGTCTACAATATTTCCGAGTGCCTCCACGGTCCATTTTGCATCACACATAGCATGTAAATCCGTGTCAAATAGACTCAGGGAAATATCCTTCTCCATTGCTTTTACATTAAACTGCTGCTGTACGGATGCAAACATCTGTGCAATAGCAGTATCCTCCGGATGTACTGCTATAATTCCGCTCTCCATTCGTGATAATTTGACCAGTGATTGTATCAGAAAATCCAATTTCTCCGTCTGCTCCAAAATGGTAACTATCTCCTCTTGATTTTCATTACTCACTTCAGAGAGTATTTCTCCATAGACTTTCAGATTTGAAATGGGAGTCAGTGTCTGATGCGCAATATCTGAAATAAGTTTTTGTATCACTTCTTTCTGTTCCTGTTGATTTTTTTTCGCCAGAAAACTACTGTCTATATATTGTTTCATGCTGTTTTCAAGAGCAGAATACTTTTCTTCTGATATTTCTGTCCGTTCCAGTTCTCCATCTATTGCACAATCCAGCATTCGCTGCAGCCGGTTAAAAAGCTTTTTTTCTTTCTGATAAAAAAAGCTGTACCAAAAAACTCCGCTCAGGACAAATATAACTACAATCAACATAATTGTTTCTATCATCCATTCACCGCCCATGTATAACCAATTCCATAAACCGTCTTGACATATTCAGGCTTCTGCGTATCATCTTCTAATTTGTCTCTGAGGCGTTTGACTGCAACAGTCAGAGCATGAGCATCCACAAACTCTGTATCTCCCTGCCATACCTCGTCAATCAGATATTCCCGTTTCAATACTTTTCCTCTGTTTTCACACAGCACTCTAAGGAGCTTTTGTTCTGTTTTACTAAGTTCAATAGGTTCTCCATCTTTGAAAAATTCCATTTTATCGAAATAGAACTCAAATCCATTAAGCTCCATAGAATTATTAGCTGTTGCCTCTTTATTTCTAAGCTGCACAGACACTCTTGCACGCAAAACCATCAAACTAAACGGTTTCGTAATATAATCATTTGCCCCAGCGTCCAATCCTGTTACAATATCTACTTCCATGTTATTTACTGTAAGCAGAATAATCGGCACCTGACTATTTTTCCTTATTTCTCTTACAAAATCAATCCCATTCCCATCCGGCAAGTTCACATCTAATAAAACCAATGTGATATCTTCCTTTTTCAAGATTTCTCTAGCCTCCTGCAAAGTTCTGCACTGATAAAAGAGATAGGAATCATTTTTCAATGCGAGACGTATTCCATCATTTAATTTTTTGTCATCTTCAACAATCAGTAACTTTTCACTCATATTTTCTCTGCTTTCTTACAAATTACGCTAATTGTATCATTGCCAGTTTTATAAATCAAATCATTAAATCAAAATCTCCGGCAGAAATTAACTTATAAACAGAAAAAAGCTCCCGAAGGGGCTTTCCACGTTTTAAATGTACACTAATTCTCTTAACAGAACCTCTTCTGCATCATTCCATATTTCCCATGAAGAATGTTGTAAATTAGTACTATCCACAACGATAACAGGTAATTTAATTATTCGTATTTTTTCCCAATAATGTAAATCGAAACTACCATACCACCTAATATCATAATCAAGAAAATTTTATTCAAAATATCCCATAAAGCTATATTGAAACAATTGATTATTATAATACCTGCAAGAGGATATAAAACAACCGTTGCAAGTGTCCATATTTTTAAAGTTGTGCAGATGTATATCCAATTTCCATTGTTAAAAGATAAACCAACTAGATGTATTCTAAAAATTCCTTGTGAAACATAATTTATCTTGTTGGCATCATAATATGTTGGTAATATGTCTTTTGCAAAGAAACAAAACCATGCACCAAATAAAAGCATTCCCCCGGTAACTAGCAATATATCCCTTTTCATCTCAGCTAATGAACTTCCAGATACAACTAACATAATAATTTCTGTAATAGATATAAAAAAACATAACAAATATGCTAATATCCAGTTTTTTCTATGCTGGTGAATAGAATCCCTAACAGCCATATCGAGAGAGCCTACTACCAATTCCTCGATTTCTTTTTTATCAATATTTTTCTGTGTATCTATTTTTTCTCCACGTAACAATTCTGTAACGGTAACATCTAATATATCAGCTATTGGTATGAGTAATACGACATTGGGCATACTAAGACCACGTTCCCATTTGCTAACTGTTTTATCTGATACATATAATTTTTCAGCCAAATCCTTTTGAGTTAAATTCTTTTCCTTTCTTAATTCGGTTACAAATAAACCAAATTTTTCATTACTAATCTGATACATATATCCACCTCCTGCACACATATTATAATGAGAGTGTGCATAAATCAATCGACCAGCAGTAGAATTGCAGAATATTAGCACATAATTCATCAAATAATCTCCCCATCATAAGCTCGACCGTGCTATCCGCTGTGGAAATAATACCGGTGCTTCTGTCTACGATGATAGAGGCATTCTCTTCTTGTAAAATGCAAAAATTGTCAAATTTTAATAGTTTCTGCATTTCAGTGCATAAACTTGAATAAGATTATAACATTCCATGATTTTGAAATAAGAGAAACCAAAAGTGCGTTAGGTGGCACACGCAGGCAAGCATTTGATAAAACCGGCGAACACTATGAACTCCAAGCGCTCACACTGTTCAGGCCTATGTGAATGCGCTACTGGAAGCATACTTCTTCTATGACATCAAGAGATTTAATATTAAAGGAAAGGAATTCTTACGTACTCTTGGAAAGTATTACATTGTTGATATCGGACTTAGAAACTATCTGCTTGGATTCAGGGATCGTGATAGCGGACATGCAATAGAAAATGTTGTTTACTTTGAACTGCTACGTAGAGGCTATGATGTCTCTATTGGTAAAGTGGATAATTCCGAAGTGGATTTTATCGCAACAAAAGTAGATGACAAACTTTATGTTCAGGTCACAGAGACCATGACCAGCAAAGATGTTCGCAAGCGAGAATTACCACCACTCCAGAAAATCAGCGATAACTACGAAAAAATAATTCTATCCTTAAATACCGGAATGGATTCTTCCTATGATGGTATTAAACCCATCAACTTGATTGATTGGTTGATTTCAGAATAAAAAAGAAATTTTTAAGAAAGCATCTCTTCAGAGGTGCTTTTCTTATACCCATTTTTAAAAGGAAGTGATGACCTATGGGATTCTTTCTGAATCTATTGCTGGTCTGCCAGTCCATGTATATCAATACACCGGTACCAGTGGCAAGGAAAAAACTATCAAACATCCGCTGTATCGACTGATTTACAATGAACCAAATCCGGAAAAGCTAACATCTAATCCACAGCCTAAACCCTACCGCAATTTTCCGGCCATCCACTTTTTCTCCAATCAGACCAAAAAATAGATATGTTTCCATATAATAAAACCGAGCTTTCCGCAAGGCTTCTCTGATGATACCAACCTTACAAAAAGCTCGGAAATACGCTACTTTTCAGTACTTGATTTTATTTTCTTGACAGCAAACAGACCGTCTCGACATACTCATCATTGTCCAAACTCGTATTTTTACCAACTTCTAAAAATCTCTTTTATGAAAATTAATTCTTACTGTTTTTCTTTACTGTACTGTGAATATTTTTAATGCTTTCCAAATATTCTTCTTCAACCGGCGATAAGTTCTGCACCTGATATTTCCGATATTCTTCTGTTGCTTTTTCAATTGCCTGTGCATGACTAATCGTTCCGGCTCCTTGCAACACTTTTTCATCTGTAGTTTTCAAAACATTATCAAGGTGTTCCACATAATCTTCCATATGCATGGGATTGTGACGCATAGCTTGAATCTCCGCAAAATCAAAATATCCCGATACAATATTATTTAGGATCTTTAACTCTTCATCATTGAGATATTTTTTGGCAATACTGATATCTTTCAATACAGGAAAATCACCAGAAAAACTTTTTAATCCCATAAAAGGCTGACTGGCGTCCGCACGCTCGTATATAACTTCTGCTGCTGTATGTCCATGTGCTGCATAGTGTAATTTATTTTGTACCATTTTAAAAAATGCAATGGATTCACTACTCTTGGGATCATAATCAACACTTGTTGCATAAAGGTCAAGTACCTGTCGGTACATCACTTTTTCAGATGAGCGAATATCCCGAATACGGTCTAATAACTCTTTCCAATAATTACCCCCACCCAGATTTTTTAGCCGTTCATCATCCATTGTAAAGCCTTTTATCATGTACTCTTTTAATCGTTCAGCAGCCCACCGACGGAAATTTGTAGCAATCTTGGATTTCACTCTATACCCAAGAGAAATAATCATATCAAGATTATAATGAATTGTATTATAGTTTTTTCCATCAGCTGCAGTTGTTCGGAATTTCCGAACAACTGACTCTTCATCCAATTCTTCCTCTTCAAAAATATGCTTGATATGCTCGCTGATATTAGATTTACTTGTCTGATACAACTCACATAATTGTGCCTGTGTAAGCCAAACGGTCTCGTCTTCAAATTTAACGTCAATTTTTGTATATCCATCTTCCGTTTGATATATGATGATTTCACTCCCAATAATATTAGGATTGTCTCTTTGATCCTCCATCTTTTCCCCCTCCCTTTACCGTTCCATTAAATTCCCGATAACCTCTCTCTTAATTAAACATCTATCTTCACCTCTGTAGCAAATAGTTTCTTATTCCCTTCTCTTGGAATAAAAGATATTTTTTTACCCTTTTGAATCACTTCTATTGCACTCTCTGTCTTAGAATAAATACTTTCGGTAATGGAATATTCTTTTCCATCAGCACCAACTACATAGGCATAAAAACTTTCTGTTCCCTTTCCAACATATTTAACCGTTCCTGTAATGCGTCTAAAATCCGCATCAATAATGAGTGTCCGTGTCTCGTCATCCTGCATGCGCAACTCATTCTTGTGTGCATGATCATCCACAAGATACTGATTTTTATATTCTCTGATAATCCGATCTGTATCTGTTGCAACATCACATCCAAGCCCAAGATACAATTTCCTATCACTAATAATATAAAACTCCTCTTTGGCCCTCGTCGCCGCAACATTCATTATGTTCGCTTCGGTTACTGCCCAGCGTGCCGCCCCGCTGCTCTGCCTGTCGGCACCGAGTACAAAAAATACGATTGGAGCCTCTTTCCCCTGAAACGTATGGACAGTTCCGACATTTGTCGGTTTTCCCTGTTCATCATATCGGGTAAAGTGAATTTTCCGTAATTTCTGAGAAAGCTGATATGCCACATTGGAAAACGGTGTAATTACATAAACCACATCTTTTTCTTTTTTATCTAAGATTTTCGGATTTTTATCTATCATCTCCTTGAGCTTATGCAAAAGGAATTCTCCCTGTTCCTCGACATATTTATTGTTCGCCGTTCCACCAACATCAAACCAGTCTGTTTTTCCGTACTTTTCCATTCCCTGCACCATAAATCCGTCATAGGAAATCATGTTCGAAATTGTAAACATCGGATACCGACATCTTCTATGCACCCATAGCGGAATTCCAACCCATGAATCCTCCGCCTTGTCCTGTTTTCGATAAAATCCGTATTGACTTGCCGCATCTGCTAAAATCTGTGCGGATGCAGATGCAGATAAATATTTTTCTGTCACTCCAAAATGCTCCCCCAACATATATAGGGTATTAGAATCCAACGTAAGAACCGGTTTAATCTGCAACGGATCACCGACCACCATTACATGCCTGCTGCGATAGATTGCACCGACAGCCGCCTGTGGCAGCGCCTGTCCTGCTTCATCGATAAAAAGATGCCCCAGTGTCTCAGCTCCAAGATTTTTGCACATACGCGAAAAACTGGCAAACGTAGAACTAATCACCGGAATTGTCATATTAATCCAGTTCCATGCCGCCTCAATCACATGCTTTCGATCCAAATACTTCTCCTGCTGATCCCAGACGATAATGGCCGCCTTTACATTTTTTCTGTTCTCATAAAGAAATTGTTTTCGAATACGTAATGCCATAACAAACAATTTTGACTGTGCGACACGATACGCTTCGTCAAACCACGGGTTTGATATCTGTAAATCTTCATACTCCTGATTCATATTCAGCGGTTCTGTCTTACTGTCGTTTTTTATATTTTCATATTCGCGGACTCTTTTCTCCAAATTTGAAATTTTACCTGTTTCCACCGTCTTCCAACTGTTAAACTCCTGCTTAAGCTTCTCCTGTTTTTCATTACTTTTACTCAGCCTTGTTTGCCGCAAATGAATATTTTCATTAATTTTTTTCTCCTGTTCCCTGCATTCTATATCTTCATCATTTAATTTTACTAACTGATCCGTAATCTCATTTAATCTGCTCCTATATTCCTCTTTCTTTTTCTTTCCCGCAAAGAAGCAAGGACGTTGCTCCTTGTGTACTTGAAGGCACTGGTTCATACTGTCCATATTTTTTCGGACAGCTTCTGCCCTGTTTTGTACCTCTTTCAAACTGAGATGTAACTGTTCCAACTGCTGCCCGCATTCCTGTTTATTTTCTGCAAGCTTCTTAAGTTCTACGCACAATTCATGCTCTTTCTTCTCTAATTTTTCTTGATAGCTGCCACGAACCTGTTCCATCTTTTGAGTATATTCCTGATACATCCGAACGCTATCTGCAAATTCCTGCCTTTTTGTTCGAATCGCTTTTACTTCCTCATAATGACTCAGAAATTGTTTATATATACCTTGATTCGGCAGATAATCTTCTTCCAAATATTTGTGGATATGCTTCATGTTCGTGAGGATATTGCTCATATTATTCGCTTTTCCACCTTCAAGTGAAAATACTCCCCAAAACTTTTCTTCTCCCGGAACAGATTCTTTTACCAGTTCCTCTCTTTTCTTCCCGTTCTCATCTTCCAGCCACTCTACCGACACCTTCGCATTCGATATCTCACAAAAATAGTCCGCTTCTTTCAGTTCATTGATTAGAAAATTGTCAATCTCCTTACTCAACGGAAGTTCGTTCACAATATTTTGAACCGCACCATTATTCGAACTTGCAACCACGATATTATTTTCGATAATATGTTCCGGGATCTCTCCAATCGATGCATGATTAAAATAAATTGTTTTCTCTGTTCCTTTGATAAAATGGTCCGAAAGTTTCGCAATACTATACGCCTGCTGTACCACTAACTGCGCAAATATGTCCTTCAAAAGCGTCGTTTTTCCGGTTCCAGGCGGACCGTTGACACTTCTCATCTGATTGTTGTCAAAGCCGATGGATAAGTTTACCGCAACTTGCTGCATCAGAGAAAGCGCATATGTCGTATTGCTTGGAAACCTTCCCAGGGGATAATTCTTCGGCTGCAGAATTTGTTCAAACAGATGCGGATGAAAATTCACTGAATCTTTTTTGCTGTCAAGGTTCATGCGTTCCTTTTTATTTCCATACAAATAAGCATTCAAATTAACCGTTTCGATTTTTTTTGCTTTTTCCAGATCATCGATGAAAAAAGAATGCAGATTCGTCGCTTCAGTCTCGATATTTCCCAAAATCTTCATCCGGCAATTTATTATATTAACCTCATGTCGCAGGAGTTCCTTTTGCATCGCAGCATTAAACTTCGCCGAATCCCCTGCTGTCTCATCAAAATCCTGAGCAAGCTGATTTTTAAAATCTTTCTCAAATTCCCGAAACTCTTTCTCATAGGGAACTTTTTTGAATTTCCGTATGTAAGCACTTTCTGTAAAGAATGTCATATCCTCCAGAAAATTAAGATTCTTATCGAAATACAGCGCAAAACTGAACTTGTCTCCGAAACGAATATCCTCATCCGTCGCTTCCAAACCATACTCTGCATGAAGTATGTCCACAACTTCCTGAAATTTAAAAATATCAAAATAGACAACGACTCCTCCTTTTTGCCGTCGATTCCATTTCTTTTTCTCAATTTTATGCAGAAACAGAGAATAGAAATCCTGTTCCTGCAAATCATTCAGAGTGAGAATAGCCTTATCATTCAAACCGATGTCTCCCTCCGATAAATGTTCCACCATTATCCATGATTCTAAAATCTTATTTTTTTCTATCATTTATGAACAAAACTCCTTCGTATCTGTTTGAACTCTCTATCTATCTTCCGATACGTATTCACGTTTCTTCAAATGTAAAATTATGTCCCACTAACCAAAACTAACAAAGGGACTTAAAGAACCAAGTCAAAGAAAAAGGATTCTCCTATTTCTACGATATCGTCATATCATCCGAAAATGTTCCAGTGCCTCCCTTATAGCCGCTTCTTTCCCTGGCGGACACTTCGGCTGTCTAGAGTTTTCCAATTTTGACAGGTTATAATTTGCCCTCTCAATAATGCCGCATTTCTGCTTCACCTGTGCGATATACAAGTTGCTAACTTTCAATCCGCTTTGCTTTAGAAACATAATCCTTGACTTCCTCATAGGTCGCTTTACTCTCCGCCGCCATCAAATCAAGCTCATCCATCTCTAATTCCACATTGATATGCTTCAACTTATTTGATTTAAGTTTGGAAAGCAACACGATACTTTCCACATGCACACTTTGTTAAGTGTTCTGTTTTTAAATCCTTGTACAGCTTTGTACATTCTCAAACAGCCTATAAAATCAGCTATTTTTCAATAGTTCAGAGTTTACCGCCTTGTGCGTTCTTGTGTTGTATGTCTGCAATGGTGGCAAGTCGGTGGCATTTCCACCACTGAACCATCTGTTATACTAATTCGTTGATCCTTTTCTGTACAGCTGTAGGACTGTAACCTGCTGCTTTCAGGCGGTCAATTCACTATATTCACTTATTTTTATTATTCCTTCCAATTATTCTTATACGAACATGATTATAATAGATATGAACATTTACTCAATCCATGCCTGAAACTTATCTACAAACCTCTTCTTATCTCCTGCATATCCGTCCATGCCACTTGCTTTCAGTGTATCGACCTGATCTGCGTAGAAGTTCTTGTTATTCCGGACAGAAACTCTGTAGTGAACCATCTGGTACTCGTATCCTTCCGGTGTAATGTAGTACAGTTCTACTGCCAAGATTGGTGAACCGTCTCCGAGGATTCCATTCTTCTTATCATTCAGATCATAGCTGTTTCCGAATGTCAAATATGGAAGCCATCCGTTAGCCTGCGTATAGACACGTGCCCGGATACTTCCTTTGCTTACTTTAATGGCAAGCCACTTAATCGAAACATCATCACCTTTTCCCGCCCAGTCGATTTTATTCACCACTGGTGGAAACCATCTGTCTGTGAAAGCCTGATATGTGATATCGACCTGTCCTAAGTCTTTCTTCTCTACCGGCTTAGATGGTGCTGACGGTGTTACTGGTGTAGCACTGCCACCGAACTCCATGTAGCAATAGTTGACATCTACTCTTCCACTGACTCCATCTACCTGTCCATCTGAGGAATACTGCCAAATTGCATACTGACCATTGTATGTATCTTCCGGGAGATTCTTATACCTTGCCATCCACTCAACATACTTGCCGCGGACACTACCAAGATGGTTGTTGAACCAACTCAGCGAAGCGTAGATTCCAGGAGTATATCCATTCGCTTTGAGTCCATCGCAGACGATTTCACAGCATCTAGGAGCATAGTTCTGCGTTCCTGGTTCTTCCACATCAACGAAAATTGGCAACTGAAATGTATGCCCTTTGATCAATCTCAGAATATGCTCAAGTTCGCTCTGTGCCTGTCTGTCACAAGTCGCATAGCTATACAGATAGACTCCTACCGGAATTCCAAGTCTTTCACACTCAGCAAGGTTTCTCACCCACTGCTTATCGTCCTGTGATGCGATATCATCTCCATATCCACAGCGGAGGATTGCACCGGCACAACCTGACGCCTTGACTCTTTCCCAGTTAATGACTCCGTTGTGGTAAGATACATCAATGATAAGTTTACTCATACCATCCACCTTCCTTCAGTTCTGCTTTCTTCTGTTCGATCTCCGCAGCGTGTTCCTCTGCAAATTTCTCCATTGTTTCCAACGATGTTCCTTCATTGTCTGAGATTTCTTTCGCTGAAAGTCCGTAAGCGAAACTCTTAATGATTTCTTTTACTGTCTGCTCTGTCATGATTACTCTTCCTTTCCACTCTGCTTGATTAACTGGTTGACATAATTACTTAATCCCGCCACTAAAATTCCCTGTACGATTGCGGTAAAAATAGCCATTGCGATATCCTGTCCAGTTCTAAGAGTACAAGTTGCAATCACGTAGATACCGCAGATCACGATTCCAGCAATTCCTAAGATGCTAGGAATATACTTGTCTGCGATAGTTTCGCTCTGTTTCACTGCTATACCGATAAAGTACAGTACAATAGCTACTACAATAAGTTCCGGTTTCACATAGTTGATAATCTGTTCCACGATTATTCTCCTTTCTTCTTGAGATGAAGTTCTTCAATTTCATGCATCATTTTGGTGATCATCCCATTACCACCTAAAGCATGGTAAGCATCATACATTTCCATGAAATTTTCATAAGCGTATGATGGAATGTCACCCAACATCATGTACTTATCGTGATATTCGATAAGCTGTACACGCAATAAAAGCATAGTGCCTTTACTGTTTGCATCCCGGTCTTTCTTCTGTTTCTTCAAAAGCCAAACAATCCACCCCATCAGGGAAGTAAGGACAATCGGCAATGCAATCATGTATGTCTGATAAAAAAACTGTTCCATTGGTCTGTGTGTTCCTTTCTGACATAAAAATAACCGCTGTCTGACGTTATATAAGCGTCATATAGCGGTTATAAATATGTCTGTGATAATTTCCTTACTACTCTGCTAATTCGCCACAATCAAGGTCAATCAGCACTTCTTTCACTTTGTCCTTGATCTTATCAGGAACATCAGCAAAAGTTTTCTTACCCTTAATGATTAAGGTTGCATAAATAATTGCCATAGTCTGCACATCCTTTCTGAATAGAATTTTTATGATCAACTGACGTATCATCAGTTATCACCCTCTAAAATAGCCTTGACAGCTTCTTTCAGTCTGTCCGGTACATCGTCCAGTGTTTTAACACCTTTAATGATTAGTGATGCATAAATATTTGCCATACTTCACACCTTCTTTCTTATCCCATCATTTCATAGATTTCACACATAGCAATCTGTGCCTGTGTAATTTCATTTTCAAGATCAGCATTCTTTTCTGCCTGAATTTTAATGTATTCGTCTTTGTCATACTCAATCAGGTCAAATTCGTACCCGGTAAATCCCGGCTGTCCGTCAGTTTCATCTTCATTCACTTCTGTGATATTGGAACTGACAAATACTTTTGTTTCCGTCAGTTCCAGTTCTTCCGGTCTGACGGTGCTTTTCTGTTTTCCATAATCAATCATGATGCTTTCAATCCTTTCTTTGTGTTTGGTTTTATGTTGCGTATATAATAATCATCCGCATAAGGTAACAGCGGTACAACATACTTTTGATATAGCCGGAAGGTATCAGCATATTTCAACCAACCTTTGTAAGAATTGATTGAACACCACTCTGAATAGTTCATCATGTTCCCGGCTTCCACTTTGTTCCTGATAGCGGTCATTTTCTTTTCCATTTCCAAACAGGTGCTTTTTCTAAGTAATGTATACTTGTAAAATGTTCTGTAACCTAAGAAGTCAATACCTCTTACATACGATGGGAACACCTGCCAGTTTTCTTTTATGTTCAATTTCAGTTCATTCCTGAAATAAATATTAATCTCTTTCTTCAAGGCAAACAGTTCTTCTTTTGTCTTGCCAAAGATAACTATATCATCCATATAACGGAAGTAGTATTTAACGTGCTTCTGTTCTTTTATCCAGTGATCAAAACTTGAAAAATAATAGTTACCTGAATACTGTGATAAGTAGTTGCCTATCGGTATACCAGTTTCAGGGTCAATATCTTCTTCCAACAGATAGATTGCTGTTAAATCCTCAATCTCTGCTGTTTCAATACTGTCAATGATTTCATTTAACAACCACAATAGTTCATTATCATTGAACATTCTTGAATACTTCTCTTTCAGAAGATCGTGGTTGATTGACTGATAATAATGTCTCGCGTCCAATTTTAAGCAATATCTGCATTCTTCCGGTTCATTCCACATTGCAGATTGTAATTTTGTCAGACCTTTGTGTATACCTCTGTTTGGTATTGCTGAATAGGTGTCAGCAGTTAAGTTATTGATGATACAAGGTTCAATGATCTGTAAGATAGCCCACTGACAAATTCTGTCAGGGAAATAAGGCAGTTTGTAAATTTTCCTTAACTTCTTACCGTCCTGTTTATAAAACACCTCATAATCAGATGTTTTGTAAGTGTGGTTGATAAGCATTTCCTGAATCTGTTTCAGGTACTTGTCAGGGTCTTTGTCAATCTCCTGAACCTCTCTGTACCAACCTTTTCCTTTCTTTGCGTGTTGGTGTGCTTTTCTTAAATTTTCAAGGTCATAAATCTTTTCATATAAGTGATCATAGCGTTTCATTCCTTGGTATTTGCATTGTCCGAATTTCAGTCGGCATTACTGCCCGGTAAATACGGTTGACCTTTCCTTATTGTTCGTAAGTAAGACGGTATTCCCAGTTGGGTTGTCTGCACCGTCTATTTTTCTTTTTTGCCTAGTGGCATGGTTGAAAGAACCGCACAGTATTATAGAAATAGCCGGATGTTTCCACCCGGCTATGTTTTGCAATTATTAAGTGACCCCTGATATTCCGATTACGATTACCAACACTGTTATTCAGATTCCAATAGAAACTGCCTGCATTACTGCCATTATTCCAATTACTGCCTAATTGAGTGATTGTATTTTTTAATGGTTTCCGCTACAGGTAAATAACGAAAATATCAGAAGTTCTTTCAACCTAATGAATTAAATTTACAAGTTACATTTTAAGCTGCCATTTTCTGCTTCCATGCTTCGATTGCAGCGGTATAAGTAGCAGAATCACGTGTTGGAATATATACCAAGCGACCCCCGATATTCCGAACACGATGACCAACACCGCTACTCAGAGTCCAACAGAAACCGCCCGCAGCACCGCCATCAGCCCAATAACGGCCCAACCGAGCGATGCGGTAACCGTTCAAGTTGACAGTGATATATGTGTAATCACCAACAGGTAATGAACTGTTACCAAGGCATTCTGACGCAATAAATAACCAGTCGCAAGCTGTTGAATATCCCATTGCTGAAATATAACCGTTTGCGTTTGTTACTGTGAATCCGGCAGGTTCATAGTTTCCACTGTTCTTTGATTCTGCAAAACTGAAATCAGAACAAATATAAGGCTGACCACCGCCCATTTTTCCATTGCCCCAAATATTGATACCATAGACAAATTTCCAAATGTTGCCCCAAAAGTTTTCTTTACCTCTCCAACATACAGAAGTCTTACCGTCAACCGTGTACTCTTTAGCAACACCACCCTCATAAGTGGTTGTTTTCTCTGCCCTACCTGTACCATTTCCAAGGCTTGCTGTACTTCCGGTTGCAGCTGCATATGAACTTGTTGTGTCACTTCCTGTAGTCCAAGGTAAGGAAACAACACCCTGTGCAATAGCGGTCTGTAAGTTCATCATACACATTTCAATGATCATAAGCATCTGTTCAGCAGATACCTGTTTAATCAGATCACCATGCCAGTTTGTTCCACGATTTTGTGCCATTGCTTCAATATTCGGTCTTGTAAGGTTCTGTGAAGAACCGGATGCAGGTCTTGCACCTGCGATTGATGAAAACTTATCTTCACCAGTGTTCATAACCTGTTCATCATTCAACAGATATGCACTTGCTGATGCATCGTAAATACTACCTTCGTAAGCACTTGTAAGGAAGTAATCAATTTCATTTCCTGATGCATCGTAGAATGCCGGGTGAAGTCTGAAACCTGCACGTGGCTTTTCTGACACATAATAGTTTGCCTTTCTTAAGTGGTAACCAATGCCTGTATCAATAGGGTCATACTCTACAGGACACACCAAATAATAGAACTTTGGCTGATATACCATTACCTGACCCATTGAACCATCTTCTTTGTAATCTGCGTCACCGTACCATGCTACAATAGAACCATCATCAGCAACATTACAGCGTTTACGACCACCAAACATTGTGAACTTGTCAAAATCAGAACCTTTTGTAAGATTGGCTGCTCCGGCAAGTCTTTTGAATGTTTTATTTTTGTAATCGACCTGAATACCAACAATATCATCAGCCGTGATGCCCAAATAGGCACGAATATCTGCCACACCTGAAAGAATTTCTTGACTGTTGAAGTTTTCACTTTTCAGTTCATCAATATTACTTGCAGCACTTGCGTTTTCCGCACTTAGTGACTGTAATACATTATTAGCTGTTGCAACAGATGCATCAAGGTTTGATTTTGCGGTATTGGCTGTACTTATGACATTAGACAATGAAGTTTTAACTGAACTTGCACTGTTAATTACTTCCTGAAGCTGACTTTTTGCTACACTTGCATCAGAAATTGCAGAATCAAGATTTTTCTTTGATGTTACCGCTGTAGCGTTGGAACTATCCAACTGACCCTTAATCTGATTTGCATTATCAATTACACCCTGTAAATTACTCTGTGTAGTTGTTGCACTTGTAATTACTTTTTCAAGATTTGTCTTTGCTGCATTGGCATTGCTGATTGCTGTTTTTGCAGCATTAGTTGCTGCTTCAACATTACTTTTTGCGGTATTCGCTGTACTTGTTGCATTGGTCAGATTTGATTTTGCGGTATTGGCTGTATTCGTAGCGTTCTGCAAATTGGTTTTCGCTGTATTAGCTGCACTTGTAGCATTTTGCAAATTAGTTAATGCAGTACTTGCAGCATTAAGTTTCTGCTGTACTGCATCAACATCTTTATCAACCGCATCCTTTGCAGCAATTACTTCTTTTTTCAGATCAGTGTAAGAGTTATTATCATCATTTACTTTTTCAAGTGCATTGACAATAGACGATCTTACCTCTTCACCATATACTGCATTTAAAATCTGATCAATATAAGGCTGTATGTTTGCCATTATTCAGCACCTTCTTTCTTTTCTTCCTGTTCACTGTGTTCAGTCTGTTTCATTCTGTTCATATCAGAAACCAATTCAAGGTTTTTCTGTTTTCGGATTTCAGACAGAAGATCAGCAACGATACCTTCCAACAAATAAGCCGGAAGGTTTGACTGCTCAACGATCTGATTAAATGCGTCCGTCATTGCACCTTTTGCGTTCTCCATCATAAGTGACAAAGGCATATTATTTTCATTCATGGTAATTACTCCCTTCTTTTCGGTAAAATAATAGGTTCACGCTCATAAGGTTCAGATTCCAAATATTTTTGACTTGGCATCTTTGCAATGAACGTCTTTTTTTCTAAATAAGTGTAAGGGTCTTTATAAATAGGTTTGCTGTATCGCATTCCCTCTTTTTCACATAATTCCTGTATAGCTTTAATACAGTAGTATACAAGTTTATCTGTGTTAAGTTTCAAGTGTCCGTCAGATGCATCTTCTGAAATAAGTTCAGGTGCAAAACTTTGAATCTGCTGTGCAATGATTCCTATAGCCTGATGTTCACCAGACTGAATCCAGTCAAATTCCTTAAGGTCAATAGCGTTCACCACTTCCAAACCTCTGATTGCTGTGTCCTTGATATTAGTTTTCAATCGAACATCTGAATTATTGGTGTAGCCCCAACCATGTAAGTTTAGTGGACTGTAGAAATCAATACTTCTGTTGTTGTAAATCTGAAAAGATGTACCTGTGAATGTACAGCAAGTTGATGATGAACTACCAATGCTTACATCTTTATCAGACCATAGTTTAATACTTTTATCAGAATAATTATAAAATCCTGCACTTTCATTAAATCTCAAATACCCCCACACATAAGTGTTTGTACCTACGTGTAATCCTTGCTTTTCTTTTCTGTTATTTGCGTAATATATGAGTTTTACATAATAGTTACTTCCGGGTGAATCCTGACAACCCCACCCCATATAGTCAGCACCGTTCTGTAAGTCGAACATCAGACCCCTGAAAGTTGAATCACCTGACCAACCGTTAGTACCGATTTTACCGATGGTTGCACCTTTATAGTAGTACCATGCACCTGTTGAGGTCATTGACATTAACAGTGTGTTACTGTTTTGTGTCGTACTCTCATAAATACGCATTTCACCATATTCAAATTGAATATATTTACTGATACTATTCCATGCAATTTTTACTGCATAGGAATTTTGCTGAATCTTGGTTGATAACTCTGAACTGTTCAGCTTCTTCTTAACTTCTGATTCAATCGAATCTGTCTTGACTTTAATCTGTGCTGACGTTGAATAATTTTTTAGTTTACCATCAACATACTGTTCAGCTGTTTCTTTGGCAGACAACAGTATAGAATCTTTAGTGTTTTTGATACTTGTTTCAACTTCACTTTTTGTATAGTACTTTTTCAACTCACCGTCAGTGTAATCTTCTGCATCTGATCTTGCTGATTCTTCTGCATCTGCTATTTCTTTTATAACCTGATTCCTGTAAGTAATATCAAGTTTTTCAGCAGATACCGAACCACCAACCAACCGTTCACCGACAATCTGACCATCCATTGTGATAGCTGTCTTATACATTCCATTGTACCCGGTTGATGAATAACCAAGACCGTTCAGATTCCACCGCCACACCTTCCTGGCTGTGTTTACATCGTTAGTGTCCATGATTAACTGTTCGTTGGCTGTGGTTACCACATGACCATGTGTTGCTGCTGTAATCAGTGCTGTTGCCTGATCAACCGCCTGTTTTACTATGGCAGACGGTACAGGTATTGTTTCAACTGCCTTTGATGCAGTATTTGAAATAGTATGTGACCTTGAAGTAAGTCTTGCATTAACTACAGTACCAAGTGTGAACTTACTACTGGATAGATTATTAAGCTGTATTGACATTTTCGACAATGGGAAATACCGATCAAGTCCATGCAGTGAAGAATGTGCCTTAATTTTATCACCAAGTTTAAACTGTTCTACATCTGCATCAGTCCAATGCATATCAACAGCGTTTACTTCCAGTGTCATACTATCCCACTGATAATCAGCAATGTACTTATTTGCCTTATATAACAACATTTTTGGTGTTGTAACTTCATCCCAAGTAATAGTTTTGGCTATATAACCAAATTTCTTCACAGCGTCCAAATTCACAAGTGAATCAGACCCATTATTTACACTTTCAATAGTCAACCGCTGTTCAAGTGCAGCTATTGGACTTTCTTCCAGTTTTGCACCAAGTGGAATAAATACCGTTGCAATATCTGACACATCTGTATTTCTGCTGAAATCAAGCAGATTTTCACCAAACTCAATACTTTGTGTACTTACATTGTCATAATCACTTATATAGTCCAAATAAGCTGTTCCATTGACATTCCTTACACGTAAATAACCACCAAGATCGTCAACCAAATCTTCCTTGATTTCTTTCATGGTACTGTTGTAATTCGTGTACCTGTACAATGAATCATTATTATCTGTTACCGTAACAATACCAACCTTGAACTGTCTATCTTTTTTTACCTGCTTATTATGTGATGCAATCAGTGATTCTAAATAACCCCTGACGGTCATATCATGATATTCAGCAGGTCTTTGTATACTATCATTCAGATATGCAAGCTGACCTTCACAAGTAAAATATTTACGATTATAAAAATCTATCTTACATTCTGTAATTCTGCCATTAAACACTTCTTCATCATCCTGAAATACCTGAATGCATGACAGCATTTTTTGCGGTAATTCATATTGTGGGTGCTGTGGTGGCATCTTAAAACTAAAAGACCCTGCTTTGTTGACCTCTAAATCAAGTTTAGGGTCAATCAAAACAAGGTTTTCATCACGTAAATCATAAATAGGCAGTCCATCACATAATACTCTGTACATTACAATGAACCCCCTCTGTAACTGATCTTGACTGTACCGTTTCCGGTAAATGTCACATAGTTATCACCTTCCTGTAAACGAATATCATAAACTGTTGTTTCCCCGGCAGGTAAACTATAAGTATTACCTTCGTGTGTCACCTTCATAGCTGTTGAACAGGTAAATGTCGGTGATACAATCTTGACACGATTAATCAGATTTACTTTTTTACTTCCGCTTACTTTCACTTCATTTACATGGATAATACCATTGACAAAACTGAATACATCCCACAGCCACGGTTCACTTGCTGAATTTGTTTCAATCTTGTACGGTTCAACATCACAATCAACTGTGATAATGGCAAGTGTACGATCTGTTTTGAATTTATTGATTGTACACCGTCCCCAGTAATAAAAAGTTTTATCAGCGTCCATAACAATACGCATCTTCTTACCATGCAGATAGTTGGAAAGATTGGAAAGTGTTGCAGTCCAATCTCTTGCACCATTTAACAGGGAAAAAGTAAATGATAACTTCCTGTTTTCAAACTTCACATCATCACCCAACGCATCAGTCAGATCAAGGTCACCATTGCGACCAATTACACTGACTGATTCTGTTTTAGGTGTAGGCAATCCGATTTCTTTTGAAGAAAGGATAAGCCCAAAATCTTCATAACTGTGTTTAATTCCAAATGTAACACCCTGAATCAAGGCTTATCTTCTCCCTTCCTTATCAAAAATCTTACCAAGTTCTTCATCCATTGCCGGGGCAAGTTCACCTGCAAGCACTCCTGTATCTGTTACCAGTTTCAGGTTCGCAAGCTGTGGAATGAAAGGCATATAACTTTCAAGGATTGTAAGAATCCGGTCAAGTTTTTCCAGTAATGAAGCGTTTTCCTCATTAACCGCTACCCTGATCATATCCATAAGGCTTTGTGTTCCGACAACCGTTTCACTTCCGGCTTCACCACCTGCCAAGAACTGATTTGACTTAGCATTGTAACCGAAAATAGTCGGCTGATTCATGATCATACCATCGTCCATTGCTTTCTTATACCAGTCAATACCAAAGTGCGGTACACTTGGCGGTGTCAAGCTGAAAGAACCACTGATTGAAATGTGTGGTAATTTCAAATGTGGCAATGACCATGAAAAATTGAAGAAACTTTTAATTCTGTTTATAGCGTTACTTACAATGTTCTTTGCTGAATCCATGATATTAGAAAACTTATTCTTGATATTTCCAAGTATATTAGTAACTGTCGAATAGGCATTACCGAGACCATTTGAAAATGAATTTTTGATTTCTGATATCTTGTTTGAAACTGCCTGTTTTGCTTCTGACATTTTCGACTTGAATTTATTGGCTACTGCCGACAATTTCCCACCTGTCAGATTATCAATGAATGTGTACCCGGCTGAATAATACCCTTTTACACCTTCCATTGCAGCTGCTGCAATTCCCTTAATTCCACCGCCATGTTCAAAATATGCATTTTTCATGTTTTGTAGTTTTTCAGACACCGTATCTTTTGCAGCCTGCATTGTAGTACCCATTGTTTCCTTGATCTGTAAAAACTTATCTGAAACAACTTCTTTCATTGCTGAAAACTTCTCTGATGCAGCATCTTTCAGGTTTCCAAAGAACTCTTTAACTGCTTCGATTTTCTCACCAATAGCTGCAACAAAATTTGCAAACGCTTCTTTGACTGATTCCCATACATTTTTGATTGAATCCCATATAGCTGTCACTGCATTACGAAAATCTTCGTTTGTATTCCAAAGGGTTACCAGTGCCACAACAAGACCTGCAATTATAGCAATCACCGCAACGATTGGATTAGCTGACATTGCAGCAAATAACCCGGTCATTGCAGTTTTCACACTGTCAATGATCTCTCCGATTTTAAATGCAACCGCCAGTGAACCAAGCGTTGTAACAACTCCTAAAATAATCGGTGATAATGTAATGAGGATATCAATAAAACTCTGTATATCACCAATCACTTCTATTGCTTTGGTTGCAAAATCTCCAAGCCCCTCTATAAACTCTGTTACACCGTCCATTCCTTTTTCAAAGAATGTTGTAAAATCAATTTTTTGAATCCAGTCAAATACCCTTTGTAGGGCATCACCGACAGACGTTGCAAACGCATCCCAATCTATTGTTTCCATCCAGTCTGACAACTGCTGTAAAAATCCCATAACAGTAGGTGCAAGTTTTGAACCTACTTTTGTAAGGATATTTTCAAACAATGCCTGTACTGAACTCCATGAACCTGATATTGTAGTACCTGCTTCAAGTGCTGTTGTTCCGGTTATACCTAAGTTATCCTGAATCTTGTGAATAGCTTCAATCATTTGGTCAAACGTTACGTTATCCAAACTTTCAATCTTTTCACCAAGTACACCTGAATCATTTATCAATCTGATCATTTCAGACTGTGTACCACCATAACCAAGTTTCAGGTTATCCAACATCGTGTAATTTTGCTTTGCAAAACCCTGATAAGCGTCCTGTATAGAACATATGTCAGTACCCATCTTGTTAGCATTATCTGACATATCAGTGATAGCAAGGTTGGTCAGTTCAACCGCTTTTGCAGTATCACCGCCAAGACCCTGAATCAATGAAGCAGCAAATGACGTTGCTGTGTCCATGTACTGATTTGAACTCATCCCGGCTGTCTTATATGCCTTTTCAGCATAGTCAATCAGTTTACCGGAACTGTCTTTGAATAGTGTTTCAACACCACCAACCAACTGTTCATATTCAGCATAGTGGCCAACCGCTGATTTTGTCACATCTGCCATTTTTTCAGCTAACTGTGTACATCCTGAAATTACTTTTGTGATTGCTGTAGATGCTAAATTCGCAAGCGTAGCTTTCCATGTCGTAAATCCACTGTCTGCATTCTTAGCAGCTTGTCCGGCATCTTCTACTGAATCACCTGCACCATCTGCCTTTTTATCAACATCTTCCAGTGTTTCAGCTGTGTCCTTTGCAGACTTTGAAACTTTTTCAATGTTGTTCACCGCATCAGCGTAATTGATCGTTATTTTTCCGACCAACGAAAAAATATCCAACGATTAGCCACCCCCTTTCAGCGGTGGCACGAATCCATTCAGAATTTTATTTGCTTTTTCCACCTGTAACTTAATCTGTGCATTGTTCATTGTCGGTTCAGTTTGTTCAGTATTTCCACCTTTCGGTGCTCTACTCATAAACCGCTGTTTAAATTCTTCAAAATTTCCAACATCATCAGCAAGTGGGTTTGCTGTGATTGCACAGTATAAGTCCCACTGTTTATCTTCATTGTCCTGTTTCAGGACTGTTCTAACAGTAGCGTCTAATTTCCCCCGGCTGATTGCTTTATCTAAATAGCTGTAGGGGTTACCATATCTACGGTTGCAGCATTCATCGAATCGTTCTGTTCCGTACCCACTAATTCGGCAACACCCTCGAAAAAATCCATAAGATCATCTTTCTTAGCAAAATCTTTCACCATGACAACAAACTGTTTCAGCTTGAATTTCTTCACATCATCAACAGTAACCGCTGTACCGTTGTCCCACTCCATACAGTTAGCAAAAAACTTACAGATTTCATTTCTTGCCTTTGAAATGTTCTTGATCAGAATGCCACACACCTTCATAGCAATGACAATACCAACTTCTTTCATATCTGTACCGGATTCCTGCAACTGCTGAATCTCGTCTTTGTCAAATGCACCAATAACCTGTTCTACTCCGATAACTGCAAGAACCTCACAAAAGTCAAATGCGTTATCAACTGTTAAATCCTTAAATCTGAAATCTGCCATGATTATTTATCCTCACTTTCTTTTTTCGATCTGTTTCTTCTACCACCTTTTGCAGGTTTATCCTGTTTTGGTGCAGATGTTTCTTCATGTTCAACAGGTTCAGTCTGTTCACTTGCTGTTTCCTGTTCCTGATCTTCTACCTGTTCAGCAGATACAGCAGGTGTTTCCTGCTGCACTACTTCATCAGAAATATCAACCACAAACATTCCTTTGTCCTGAATTTCTGCAAATCTTTCTTCTGTCATATCCAGTTTTTCACCGATCACATGACCTTCACCTGTGTACTTGTCTGTATATTCTCTTACTACTACAACTCGCATAATTCACACCCCCTACACAACAGCGTTTGGATAGTAAATAGCAATATCCAACTTGTTTAAGCTGTCGTTTTCAAGATCAGCTGTACACTCAAACTTGACAGCAAATGTTGTCTGTTCAGCGTTCTTTGTTTCCAGTTCAAATGCTTCTGTACAGAGTGCATTCGGTAAAATAATGATTACATTTTTACCGCTTGAAAGTGTTCCAACATATGCAACATTTTCAAGATAATCTGCTTCTGTGATGTTTTCCTTAGATACATATTTGACATAGGTTGTATCTTCGGAAGTGGATTTTACAAGGTGTAATGCACTTACAAGAATATCTTCTGTAAGTTCTGTCATCTGACCTTCAAGTGTGGCAGATTCACCAACCTTCTGTTTGCTGACACCTTTGATCAGTACAGTTGCACCGTCCACCTCAACATCTAACCACTGTGCTTCATAGTTGAACTTAAGACCACCGGAAGTTGCACCAAGTGGTGTACCAGTCCAACCACTGCTTGCTTTTTCATACTTAAGATTTTTGTAAATGACACCTGCACCCAAGATCATGTTCTTGATAGTTTCAGATGTAATACCATGCTTTTTTAAGCCCATTCTTTTATGCTCCTTTCCACTCATTTGTGTTAAGTGTTATCGTAATTCTAAAAAGATCTTCTTCACCTGTTGGAATCATTAAACCGTTCCAATAGGTAATAAAAAAAGCAGTTCCTTCCTGAACTGCCCTTAAATCTTCAAATGCTTTTTTTAATTTGTCATTTATTTCTGCAAGCGGTAATTTTGACCCCCTTGACCAACCATCAAGTGTAAACACACCGCCTGTATATCCGTCCTCTAATCTGTGTTCAGTTTCATTGAACGAACCGACAAAGTAAGGATAGCTAATTTCACCCGTCCATTCACCAAATTCATAAGGAATACCAAGTTGATCAAGCTGATCAGAAATAAAACCAAGCATATCAACCATAATTAACCCCCTAAATTCTGTTTAATGACATTTACAAGCTGTTTCTTTATCTTTGGGGCTACACTCTGAAATGCTTTCGTGAGTGGCTGTCGTGGTGTTTTTCCGTAAGTATGGTAAAATTTACCGTCTTTCTTACTCTTATAAACCCAACCGCCTTTTCTTCCATCACCATGCAGTGCATATTCACCAGTACCAAATTCTTCCCAAATCGCATTTTCAAGGTCTGAACCTACAGCAACAGTTGATTCATCTTTTCCTTCATCAACCATATATTTGTAAGACCCCTTTGTTTGTCCGGTATCAACCCTGCTGTTTCTTTGGGTCTGTGCCTGTATTTCACCACCTGCTTCGTGAAGGAATCCAATAACCCCTTCCGATAATGCAGCTTTAATTTTTGCTGTGTTATCTGTAAATTCAACTGACATACTACTGACCCCCTATAAATCTTAAATAGATTTCTAAATGATCGTGCATATTCATAGGGTCATCAATCAGAAGGATTTCATACACTTCACCATTTACAACCATTCTTGCATTGTCACTTGTCACATCAACGGTTTCCTGTTCATCCGTCTTACTGATCACACCTGTCAGAAAACTGAATGGATTCCAAACCCAATCAGTTGACAGGTTTTTCAGATTGGTAAAGTCACACAAGAAAATGTGTGTACTTTCCTGAACCTTGGCATAAAAAGTTGTGTGCTTTGAATCACCTGTTGATAAATCCAACCAACCTAAGATTGATGTACAATCAACCCACTTGTGTTCACGCTCACCTATGGCATTTCTAAGGCTTTCTTTTTTTACCTGTAACAATCCTTGAATGTTACCGCCAACACTCATATAACTAGAATCTCGCCTTTATATAAGGCTTTAAGAATCCAAGTAAGGCAACAGGATAGCCCATAACTTGATTGTTAGCGTCTTGATCAAAGTAAGTCACACTGTATCTTGACAGTGTTTCAGACTTGACCCCTGTTTTCGGTCTATTCTTAATGTCCCACTTAAGTAATTCAAGTACACCTGCACGAACATCAGCAGGGTATTCCACCTTAGTGATCAGGTTTGTACTTTTGTACAACTCCTGATCAACTCTGATGAAATCATCACCAAGTTCAGTGATCTTATACAATCCATCATTCACCATTGACTGAGAAATCTGAACTGTATCACCTACTTTCAAAAAATCTGACGTTCCAAGCAGTCTGTTACCCAAACTGTCAGCGGTGAACCGAACAAACCGATTCTGAAAATTGTTGTTTGTGTATGCTCTGATCATAAGTTCAGCAGCGTTCAGTTTTTCTTCAATTACCTTTTCATTTTGCGTTGCAAATTCAGGCAATTTCATCACTTCATCAACTGCTAATATCATCAGATCACCCTTTCTTAGACAACTGCTGTACCGACCTTGGACTTGATAAGACCCATCTTAACGTTCTTTGTATTGAACTTAAGGCTGTAGTTTGCAGACTTACCAAGTTCTGCATAAGTCGGTGATTCTTTTGCAATCTGATCAACTGCTAAAGAAAGACCATTCGGATGCAACACCTTACCCTGCTTTGTATAGAACTTGTCAATACCTGCGGATGCTTCCGGGTCATAGTTGGTTGTATACTGATTCTCATAGTTGTTCTTATCGCAAGATAAAAATGCACCTTCACCAAACAGATATGTGCTGTAAACCGCATCTGCACCTGCCCCTGTAGCTGTAAATCTATCAGTTACAAGTACGTGTTTACCTGCAATAGTTGGCAATGTAATTTCTTTCTGAACTACACCGTTGACAACATACTTATCATAGTCAACCATTTCCATTTTCTTGTACTCTTTGAAGATCATGGAATGCATAACCATCAGACCAAGACCACCTGCCATATCACCAAGTGCTGCCTGTTCTGCATCGTAAATTGTACCTGCTTCAATGTTTGTCTTAGTACCTTTAGTAAGATCAAGTACATGATCACTAAGTGCTGCAACTGCTAATACTGCCTGTGCAATGTTCATCAGTTCTTTTTCCCAAACCTGACCATAATAACCTGCAATCTTATTTCTAATCAGTGTCATAGGGTCAGCACCAGTTAATTCCTTTGTGAAGTCTTTAGCCTTGAATGCTTTCATTCTCTGAATAAGCATACAAGTCTGTTTGTCACCGCTGATTTCAACAGGTGTGTTGTTTGTTTCACCATCGTTGTTCAGTGCTTCCATACCGCTTTCATTTGCGTCAATCGGTTTATAAATTGGAATTGTTGCCACGTTTCCATGCTCACCGATTAAGTCCATAATAGAACTGTCCTGCTGCACGATACCGGAAGCAATGATTGGTGTAGTCCAATAGTCGGCTTCCTGCATCATCCCGGTAAATACTTCTTCATCAAAAGCAAAACCGCCAAAATTTCCTGTTCTTGCCATTTAATTCACCATTTTAACCTTTCTTAGTGTACATTTAACTGTTTGAATAACTCCGGGTTTTCCTCTTTGAGTTTCATTCTTTCGTTGTAACCCATCTTAAGGAACTGTTCTTTGGTAACTGTCTTGTCTTTATCCCCACCCGGCAGGTTGTTTTCAAGAATTTTTCTGTTACCACTCTGCTGCTGATTGCCATTGGATGCTTCAAACATGGTAGGATGCTGTGTTTTAAGACCTGAAATCAGATCATCTTCACCCTTGATTTTTCCATCATCACCAAGTTTGATTTCACCTTTTTCCTTTGCCTTGAATACAAGATAATCAACATCAACCGCACCTGCTGCAACCAACGCAAATTTCAATGCATTTTCTGTTTTCAGTTCTGCATTCTCTTTCTTAAGGTCTGCAATCTCTGTTTCATATGCAGTGATTTTCTGCTGTGTTTCTTCGTCTTTCCCGGCTGACTTTTTCAGTTCTTCAATCAGGTTGTTTGCCTTGGTCAGTTCTGTAGTCTTACCGGAAAGGTCAGTTTCAAGGTTGGTGTATTTGTCCTTAGACACATAACCACCATCAGTAAGGTTGACCATCTTGATCAGCTTCTCTTTGTTCTTTTCATCACCGTTATAGGCATTGATTGCCTGTACCAGTTCATCATAGGTGATAGCCTTATCACCAAAAAATGCTTTTAAAAATTCCATGTTCTTCTTCCTTTCTCCGTCATGTTTTTATATCCGGTGTCACCGGGAACGGTCAACAGTTTATATCCCATGTTGTAGGGGTCATTTCAGCAGCAGTTTAAACGTCATAAGCCTTTTTCGGACAAAATAAAAGACACCCCTGCGGATGCCTTAAAAATACTATTTAACCCATAGTTGGGAGATAATCAGGATCACCATACCTTTCTACAGTACCAAGTGAATGTGCAACGCTTTCATGTTCCTTTTATCCCCCTTTCTGACCTCATATAACTGTCATATAGGTAATAAAAAAGCAAAGGTGCAGAATTGTATACCTTTGCTTTTTAATACATTATATCGTCAAGTGACAAGTACCCAAGATCATAAACGTCTTTGTTTTCTTCGATACATTCATCAATAATGTCAATAATTTCTTCATCTTCCTGACTTTCAAACGGAATAGTTGGAAAATCATCATTGAATTTTTCCTTATACCGTTCAAGTGCTTTCTGTAATTTCTCATTCATATTATTTTACCCCTTTCAGAATTTCAATGAATGCTTCATAGCTGTTTGGCAAGTACTTCTTCACATATTCCAGTTCAGAACCACCATTAACTTCTGCACCCATGATGTTAGCCCACATTTCAGATGCAGATTCATAAACCCTACATTCATTTGCTACCTTGCTAAGATTACTTGCATCAATACCAAGTTCTTTATATGCTGCCTGTAAACCTTTATGTTCCTTAAGACGTTTCATCGAACTGTATTGACGATTATAATATTTATCTCCATGCCTCCATGCTATAAGTTCTCCAAGTAATCCGTCAATAGCATCTTGAACACCTGCACTTGCATGATTATTTCTAAAATCTTCTTTCACTTCATCAGTTAAAATTGATTTTAAAAAATCCCTATCTTTTCTTACAGCGACAAGAAATTCATCAGATGAACTTGCAACCTTTGACAGCTTACACCATTTAACTTTTCCGTTAATAAGATCAAGTTCTGAAAAATGTGTATTATCGTAATTAGCTTTTGCGTCAAAATAATGACCATACTCATGTGCTAATGTTCCATATTTGCTTTTTCCACCCTCAATATATTTCTTCGCTGGATATGAAAACACAAGTTTATTGTCACGTGGTGTATAATATCCATTTTTTCCGTATGCTACACCGTTGATTTTATCGGCATACTTTGCATACAATTTTTGAAGTGATGTATTACTGTGTTCAGTCAGAATCTTCATGTATTCATCATAATCTGAACTACTCATTGCACCCTTTAGCTTTTGGGTGTGTGCCAATACATCATATTCTTTCACATTCATTGTATCAGCATTGTCAGGTAACTTCAAATATTTCTGTTTGAAGTCGTTGAACGACTGTGTTTTATCCAATCCAAAAAATGTTGCACGTTCTTGTAAGGTCTTTAGTTCATCATCGTCTAAAGCCCATTTTGCACGTTGCAGCAGACAGCACCGACAGTTACAGACGTTCTTTGCAGAACCACCAACACCCGGTGCTTGCATTTTCTCACCGCCAACATCAAACGGTTCATCAATTTCTCTGATCTGTCCGTCACATTCCCGGTGTTCATCCCTTGTACGTCCATCAAGTGTTGAATCCCACTGTTTGACTATATCAGCACCTTTTTTCTTTGCCCCATGCTGACCGTCAAGAGCTGCTTCATTCTGTATTCTATGCCCTTCTGTCCGGGCAACACGAATTGCATTGTTATATGCCTTACGAAAAGGGCTGTTCATACCTTTTGCAATTCTTACCGCCATTTCATTCCATGTTGAACCGCTTGCAATCCCTCTTGAAAGTTCAGCACGAATTGACCGCTTAAGGTAACCAACATCTTCACCAAGTTTGGTGTAAAGACCGCTTGACAATTTACTGTCTGTACGAACTGCCTTGACAACCTGATCTTGGTTGATTGGAACAACCAAAGGTATACCACTAAGATGCAGGTCATAGTACATACCAACATAACCGTTTATGTACGATTGCTGTAAATAATCAGCTATTGTTGTAAACTGTCCTTCATGCAGGTCATACAAGATTGATTCAATCTGATCAACCATAATCTGCTGATATTCTTTTTGGTATATGATGCTTTGCAGATTTTCAAGGTCTGTCCTTGCTGACAGTTCCCTGATTTTTTGTTCACAATCCTTTTTCGCCTGTTCATATACCAGTTCTAACAGCTTGATTACTTTCTTTTCATCGTTAAGTTGTGTCTGTTGTACTTCCTTCTGTGCCTTGTTCACCTATTCCACCACCTTCATCATCCGGTATAATAGAATCAAGATCATCTTGCACCTGCTGCACCTTATCAGCTTCATTATCCGGCAACTTGTCCTTCACATCTTCATAATCAATATCAAGAACATCACAAATATACTGAATCGTCAAATCATCACCAAAAATCTGTGCCAGTGATAACAGGGTGTTGATTTGTACCTGTTGTTTCTGTGCTTCTGTAAGTTCATTCTGTTCATTTTCCTGCTCATTACTCATTACTTCGTGGGTGAACTCAAAATAAACATCTGTGATCTGATAATCTGTACCGTTCTGCTGATTGATTTCATCAATGCACACCGCCACGATCTTACGCAAGAACCGCTTGATATTCCTTTCAAGGTGTTTACATCTAAGATCAAGCAGTGAATAGGCTGCCTTGATTGCAATATTGGTTGTTGCTGACGTATCTTTCAGACCTGACAAGTTCAGACCCATACCAAAACGGTATATGTTCTTTTCATCCAGTTCCAACTTAACCTTCCGGGCTTCATACGGTACATCTACTGTATGTACTTCAATACCACCATCTGAACCGACACCGACAATCTTTTTTGTCTTAAGATTCTGCTGTAATTCATCAAGGTTATCACCATCAAACCCTTTGATTGCATATAATGGATGGTCAAAGTCAATCAGGTTATTGGAAAGACTGGATGCCATAAGGTCATAATCATCAATCAGGTCTTTTACTGCTTTCAGGTTGCTGAACTGTTTCTTGTTATTATCCAACCGGAAGAATGGCAAGAAACCAAGTGAATCAATATAAGTATTATCATCACCATCAACCTGATACAGTATATGTGGTCTTGGGTTCACCTTGGCTTTATCGTCAATCTGTATTTCCCCTTCATCTGTCTGAACATAATAAACAACCTGTTCATCATCCCAATCCATGATTTTCTTGATTCTGTGACCTTCCTTGTCAACCCGGTCAACGTACCAGTAAATTACATGGTCTTTCTTATCTTCTGCAAATCGTGCTTCTATTTCCACAACACCGATACTGTCAGCACATGTAAATTTCAACTTGTCAGTGCTGTCTTTCATAGCGTACATATAAGCAAAACCCTTTGTCTGACAGTCTGTAAGTGTTTCTGACAGTTCATCAATAAAATCATCGTTATTGTTGAACCTTGAATCAAGTTCACTCTGTAGTTCAGGGATATCACTAAACACAAAACCATCCGTACCTGACAGAGTATATTGTGTTCCCTGCTCTGTAAGTTCTTTGAAGAATGGGTGTGTGATCCTTACATTTGCCCTGCTTGTATCTTCCACAAGCTGACCGTCATTGTTGAAGTAGAACATTCTGTAACTTTTAATGTCGTGATCGCCATCGAAATAGCGTTCACCTATTCTTGCAAAATGCTTTTTCATTGATGCAGCATCTTCATCAATGAACATCTTTATCTCTTCGATCGTAAGCAATTTATCACCCCTTTCTGCTACTTACTCTGTACAACCAAGCTCCTGAAATACCTTGAGCATTTTCGGAAACTGCATTGCAAGCCAATCAACCAGTTCCTCATTGTTCGAATAGTCACTAAGACCACTCTCATTAAAAAAAGCATGAATTACTTCATGCCGCATTACTTCGCTGTGTCTTTTCTTTCTCTCATCTTCTGTTGCTTCACCGTAAAGCATATCCTGTAGTGGTCTGATTCTGATAACCTTCGCATAAGTCTGACACTCTCCGTCAGCATTTACTTCTATCAGACCATGATCATTTTTAATCAACTCATACTTTGTACCTAAGATTTCCATTTTGCACACCAAATTGGCTAGAATAGCCAGCCGTTACCTTTCTTGATATATTTTTCTAATGCATATCGCATTGCGTCCATAAGATGATTGAAGTCATCAATAGGGCGGTTCAGTTTATTACCGAACTTGTCCTTGTCCCAAGTGTAGTTGCTAATCTCTGTCAGGAAGTTCACACACCTTGGATGTATGATGATTTCAAAGTCCTGAATAAACTGAATACCGCTGTTGATACTGTCCTTACCTTTTTCAGCACCTTTGACCCTAAGACCATAGCCTTTTAACTGATCAATAGACTTTGGTTCTGCTGAATCCGCTGTGATTCTTTCCTTTGCATAGCCCATATCAGTGATGTTCTGATATATTCGCTCATTGGAAAGACCTGCACTATACATTTCATCCCACACGAATATCTTTTTGTTCTTCGTGTCAATGAATCCACAAAACAATGCAGATGGGTCATTTGTATAACCAAAATCCAAGCCAAAGGCTGAATCAATCTTGTATTGCTGTCTGATCTGTTCCAGTGTAAAGGCTTCCTCATGCCAATTCTCATATACAAGACCATCAACAATACCCCAATCACCAAGACCTGCCACTGCGTAACGTCTTGGGTTCTGCTTTCGCATGGTTTCAAAAACCTTAAGATCGGCTTTATCTAACCATTCATTGCACTTGTAATTGGTGGTAAGTGCAAGTGTTTCATCATCAGGGTTATCAAAAAACCGTTTCTTCAACCAATGGTGTTCATTCCAAGGGTTGAATGTTACGGTGATCTGTTTGAACAGGTCTGAACCTTCCGGGATTGCACCACGAATAGATTCATCAAGCATATTGAAATCATCCTCTGAACTAATTTCATATGCTTCTTCAATCCACATCCAACACAGTACACCCTGATCAACAGTGATTGATGTTACTTTCAGTGGGTCATCCAGTCCTCTGAAATAAATCTTTTGACCTGTTGGCTTATACGTCATTTCAAGTGGTGACTCTTTTATATCCCAAAAAGCATCAACACCAAGTCGATGTATAGCCCATTTCAATTCAGTAAAACAAGAATCCTTTAGTGTTCTGTAAGTCTTTCTGACAACTAAGGTATTCGCATCAGGGTACTTCATCATATTTGTGATGTACCATAATGCTGTAGTCTTTGACTTCTTAGATGCACGTGAACCTTTGACTGCCCGGTATCTACCTTTCCACCGCCAAAATGTACCGTAACCCTTACCGACTACTTCCGGTAATTTCACATTAACCTTACCGGACTTTGTAGCCTTGTAATCTTCCGGCATCAGAATGAACTTCTGATAACCAAATACATATTGACTTGATGGCTGTCTGTATTTAGTCCTCAAGTGCGTCTGCTCCTGAAATAACAATAGGGGCTGTCACATTCACATCTAACTTATCATTCCACATACCTAAATGTTTACCAAGCAATTCAAGGGCTTTCAGTTTTGATGCAACCTTGACTTCTCTTTCAACACTTCCACCAAACTCATTATCAGATTCCTTATATTTGATTGATTCAATACAAGACAGATCATCAGAAGATGCATCCTGTTTGATTCTTCCGTTACTGTCAACAACGTCTGTCATTCTGACAAATGCAATCTTGGCAAGCTCTAATACAACCCTATCCTGATTTACTCCGGTTCTTCGTGAGCGTTCTGCCATGTGTTCCGCAATTTTCTGTTGAATATTAGGTTTCGTGAGGTTTTCACATCCGATTGCATCCGCTGTTTTTACTGAATAACCTGCTCTAATAGCTGCCTGTGTTGCATTCAGATCAATCAGGTATTCATCAACAAAACGTTGTTGCTTTTCAGTTAATTTGCCTTTTTTTGCCATAACAACACCGCCTTTCTATCATTTGTATAACAAAAAGTGCTGCAAGGTGAGAGGAAGGCATACCTTGCAGCACATAAGACAATAAGCAATAGAAAAAGCACCTCTGTAATTTCTTACAAAGATGCTTTGAAAATTTTTCTAAGATACACTATATCAGAATGTGAATATACAAACAACCCACTTTGATATACATTTTTACACTTTATTATACAAAAATATGCACAAATATAGGTTTTAATAATAGTAATATAGGTTTTCATAGGCTTCTTCAAATGCTGCAAGTGCTTTTTTATGTACATTCAACACATAATTATATGATCGTTTCATTTCTCTAGCTGTGATTGTCAGTGTTTTGAACTGCACATACTTTTTGAATAACACCTGAATATAATCTGCATCATGTAAATCTCTAATTTCCTGAATGATTTTATTTTTGGCATCAATAAAATTATCTATTTCTTCATTGATCTTGTTATTGAAATCTACATAAGCAGAAACACCTTTACACAAACCGTCACCCGATGGACTTGTCTGCACTCTTTCAGCAGAATAATCAATACCGCCTACATTGCACATATTTATTTGCATATCTGCAAGACGTTCTAAGTTCTGATTGATATTTGTATCTAACACTTCAAGTTGCTGTAAATACTTTTCAGCACTTAATTTCTTCTGATCACTCATTTTTACCTTCCTTTCTACTAAGTACCGGTTAAGGTATCGGTTAGTAACTGTTTGGTAACTGTTTACATTTTTTCAACCGCTACCCTCAAAAATATAGTAAAATCAAGTCTTTCGAGCGTTTTGCTAACAGTTAGTAACGGTTAAAACTGTCACTCTATTCTATATATTTATTTTTATTACTTACTTTTACACAATATTATTTTTATAATAAAATAATAATAAATAATAAATAATTTACCTTTAACAGTTACTACAGCTACCAACCGCATAAATAAAGGATTTTAACAGCTACCACTAACCGCTACTTAGCAGTTACCGTAACCACTACCACCACAGTACTGATTGGTACATCGAACTAATGAAACACCTTACCTGATTTCTTATGTTTCAATGTCACCCTTCCAACAATTTCAAACCCGGCAATGTCAACAATGTTCCTGATCACTTGAATCAGTCTGTGGTTACGGTCATTTAGTTCTGCATTTTCTTCACGCTTGACCGTTGCCATTGCTGCACCTGCTGTTGGGTCAACATATCCTTCATTATTTCTATAGGTCATAATCTTTTATATCCTTTCCATGAATCTGTTCATTATATGTTCAGCAAAGTTCAAAGGTAGTGAACACTGCTTTGGTACATCAAATACTTGCAAGTAAAAAGTCCTTTTTACCGTCTTTTCATAGCAAAGACTAAGTTTATACCCAAGTTTTGTCAGTTCAGTGTGACGGTCAACCAAGTCTTTCATACTATAGCACTGAATAAAATCCCCTACTTTTAAATCATTTTTCATTATCATTTTCCTTTCTGACTGTTTTCATCAGTATGCAGTCACCAACATAAAATACTGCTACCATAAGCATATTCAAATCTGTTATTTCAGCACCATGAAAACCACAATAAAGTATGAACCCAAACCATAATGCACTCATTCATCGTCACCGTCCTTTACCGGGCAGTGATCGCAATCACCCATTGCAGCACCGAAACAACCCCAACAATCATCAATTTCTTCCGTCTCCGGTTTGTACTTTTTAGCTGCAACAGCTAATGCCATTACTACAGCACCAAGGATTAACCCAACCGTAAGACCAACGCAAAAACAAACTGTACCTGTTAATACTAACTTTTCCATACCGTCACATTTATCCTTTCACAAATATTTTATAATTTTTCTTATCAATCTTTTTTTGTATAACCGAAAACCCCAATCGTTTATTGATCTGCTTACTAAATGTTGTATGTGCCATTGGCTGCATCATATTTTCAGCACAGAATACCTGATACCGTTTATAAACATCTGCGGTTGGTTCGTTTTCGATCATTTCAACACCACATTCACCAATAAATGCCTTGATTGGGTTATTTTCGTTTTCATATTCATCAATCTGTTCAGTTACTTTTTCAGACTTGGTAAACTCATTGTTTTCAATGATTCTTTTCAGTCCTTCCACACCTACCCTGATCAGATACTCGACTGAACTTTGTTCAACTAACTGATACTTGATATAAGGGTTGTAATCCGGGTCAATCTCACCACTTGGTAAATACTTTGTAAATCTTGCGTTGAATGGAATAATCACCAAACGTCTAAGAACTGCCCCTGTCTTATCTTTCATTCTTGGTATATCATTTGCTGAAAACAGCAGCTTCACATAAGGGTTAAACTCAAAAGGGTCTTGCCCTTTTCTTTCTGCTTTGATTCTGTTACCTGTAACTACTTTCTTGAATGTTGCTACCTGTGAACCTTGCAGGAAGTCATCACCAATGTCATCACCGATATTTGCCAGTTTTCCGAACATCATTGATGTGCTGAACCTGTCCCCTAATTCCTTAAGGTCAAGTGCTGATATATTCCCATCACCAAGAATTGCTTTGACACAATCAAGGAATGTACTCTTACCATTGGACTTGTCACCTGTCATGATGAATGCCTTACCAAGTTCATTCCTGCGGTAAAAGCAATAGCCAATGCACTCTTCCAGTAATGCCCTGATCGGTTGATCACCGCAAGCTAATTTGTTCAGTGTATCATCAGCAAGTTCACTGTAGGCTTCCGGGTTATAGTCCCAAGGTATTTGATTGGTAATAACCAAATCAGGGCTGAATGGTTGCATCTGTCCGGTCACAATATCCAACACACCGTTCCTGAATGCTATATAACGTGCATCTGCCTGTGCTTTTTCATCAGCTATAAGTTCCATATACTCTAATACTTCTCTTCGCTGTGTCTTTTTCAGGTTAGGTATCTGATTGATCATAGCTGTTTCAATAGCCTTGTACCCAACCTGATAAATCCCATCTTGATAGATATGTAACTGATTACTTATACTGACTACATTTTCATTGTTCTTAAGCCATGTTGCAAAACGGTCAAACAGGAATGTCTTATCACAAAAGAATACAGGTTTTTGAAATGCTTCATCCCTAAGAATCACTTCCAGTTCATCATCAGATAACGGCTCTTTCAGAACAAATCTGTTCAGAATCCTGATACATTCTCTTGTATCATCAACACTAAAATCATTTGATGTAAGTGTCAGGATATAATTGAATAATGCCTGATTGCGTCCGTCACCTGCATCCATATCAAGAAAGTCAACCGCTGTACGAACCGGGAACAACCATTTTGGAACTTCCTGATATGTTCCACCTTCTTCAATGTCCCACTCAATAAAGCGTTCTTCACCATCAATCTTGATTACTTCATATGATGAACGTGTACCAAGTTTTATATCTGCGGTCAGACCAACCGCAAGCGGTACGTGTGTCCTATTCCTTGTAATACTGTGATTCTTAAATAAAAAATGTCTGCCCCTGCTTGTACAATACACCCGGCAATCAAGCTGATATTCTTCCACAATGTTCATTAAAATTTCAGACTGTTCAGCATCGTCAATATCTATCAGGACGGTATCATCAGCAAGAACGCCACCGAACCCTTCAAGATTCTTTACTTCGTCATAAGTGCGGTATTTTGTCCGGTCTTTGAATGCTTCGATTGCTTTCTTGCCTTTTGTCTTTATGTACCCTTTGTACAACATCCTGTTTCACCATCCTTTAACTAAATACTTCTGACAGCAATTTACTGAAAAATTCTTTGTCCCTGATGCTGTCCTTATATTCCTTTTCGGCTGATCTCAAATCTGCCTTTTTCTCTTTCAATGTGTCCCGGCTTTCTTTCACATTTGTCATGTAATGCTTGTAACCGTTACTACCTTTCTTATGCTGTGACCGCAAATATAACCAGTGCTGCACGTTCATTTCAGCATCTTTCACTTCTTCCTTATTCCGATCAATCCTGTTTTCGGTAATCATTGTAATATTGTCCAACCCTTCCATTCTGTACTGAATGTGATCTTTGATCTGATTCACAATGTCAGGGTTATCACTTCGATTGATTAACTTAATCAGCTTACGAACCTTTAAGATACTTCTACATGAAAGAAATTCTTCAAGATGAATAAGCATCTGACCATGATCATATTTGATTGTAATGTCTGTCATGTTCCCACCTTTCCGGTATTATGCTGCAATACCAAATTGTTTCAGTCTTTTTCTTGCTAAATCTATGTACCACTGCTTATCTAATTCCGGTGGTACTTTAACCCCAATTACAGAATCGTTATAAATGAAACTGTGATCAGGTGTGTTTCCAAATTTTTCACCCTTTGGTTTTACAACCTTACGTCTTAACAACCTACCGTCTGTAACACGATTGGAAGCAAACACACGATAAGATTTATAAGTATATTTTTGTGTGGTAGGATATGACCACACTTCTGTTCGTGTACCGTCCCGGTGTTTTGTTGTCTTAATGATCTGACCAGTTCCCTGTTCATGCTCAACCCAGTTATAATTGTTTGACAGCTTCACTATTTTTTGGAACATAATCAAGTCATTACACTGATTGATTGTCTGTTCAACAGGTATCTTTTTCACCATGTAGTCAACCAACGCTTTATTCAGTATTGGTAAGTCATTATCAATAGCAGAAAGTTCTTTGACGTAAGCACCAATTCTTTCAACACTGCCATCAGTACCAATCCAAAGGTAATTGTTTACGTCCTTCTGATAGATTTCTGATATATTGTCAAGTTCAAGCAAGATTGAACATTGTTCAGTTGAACAACGCTGTTCCCACTCCCAACAAATATCATCAACCATTTCAAAGGCTTCATCAGTGTCAGGAATCCAAATGATCAGACCATCAGTGTTTGACTGAATCAGTTCAAGTCCCGGCACTACTTCCAAATGCTCAATCAGATCAAGCAACATCAACTGACCGTTGATACACATACAGTTGTTATTACGTGGATCGTATGCAGCATTGGTTTCATCTTTCATTGCCCCTGAAAGTGCATTCAGCATCTTCTTATATGGCAACTGTGCTTTTTTCCATTGCTTTGCTTCTGCCTTTCTTCCGACTTTAGCTGCTGCAACCTGTTTCTTTTTCATAGCTTTTCTTGTGTCATACACCAGTTTGAAGTTGTTATTGGTTGCTGCCCTTGTTACAAGTCCCCATGCAATCAGCATTGACGGATAGTAATTATTTACGTCTACATGAAGAATCTGACCTTTCCGATGTATCGGCTTATCAGATGCACCATGCAGACCGCCAAAACCAAATGTGTGCGGTATTCCTGCAACAATCGTTTCAAAGTTCTGTGACTTATACCAAGTCTTTTTATCTTTCTTGTCAAAATCCTGTAACCCCATTTCAAGGGCTTCTTTTCTTTTCTCTGCAAACCATTCCTGAACATATTTATATTTTTTCAATTTCAGGCATGGCAGAAAGAAGAAATCAAATTCATCACTAAAATGAGTTTTTGAACACCCAAGAACCTTTGCTGTTATCCGGGCTTCACTGTCACCAATGTCATACAGTGACGTTTCTTTTGGGAATGCCTGTATAATTCCATGAACTGCATTGAACTCACTGACCTTTTCAAGAAATACCTTGATTGTCTGTTCTACGTCATGCCTACAGTATTTAACCGTCTGTTCTATTTCTTCCTGTGTCAGTTTCCTTTTGATACGGAAATCAACATCTGTTTCTTTAATATTTGAACCAAGAAAACCTTCCATTGTTTTCAATCCGACTGTTTTCATGGTTTCATCGTTGCTTGGCATTACATCATAGTTGATCATGGGTAATTTATTGAATGCTCTTGAATATTGCCAACCTTCTTTATTATCAACGATAATCCAATCGTTGATTTTTTTAGGATTCATACCAAGCAGAATACCTTTCATGATGTACTGATCATAGTGACGGTTATTAAATCCTACCCATATATCTTTTCTATTTGCTTCATATAAGGCTTTTAGCTTATCAGGGCTATTGATTATCACGTGTTCTTTTTTATTCGTCACATCAATGAATACAGCAAGCCAATCCTTTTCAAAAACCTCAAAATCGTAGAATATCATTTACTAAATCACCCACTTTTTGAACAGCGGTGTGCGTTTTACACACCGCTGTTTTTGTATTACTCATCTTTTGCGTGGATTTTCAATCCACAATTTAGGTAAAATTTTTACATATCAAACGCTTCGTTGATCGTGATTGGATTGAAGTCATCAGCCTTATAGGTAACTGCTGCACCAACTTTACCCTGTACTTCCTGAAAAATATCAAGTACGCAATCAGCAAAATCACTGTAGTTGATAAATTCCGGTACTGTATCTGTTTCAAGTTTATCAAGCCATGTGCAAACAGATTTGATTGCCATTCCGTTAGTCCACTTCTGTGAAGTGTTGCCGGAAATAGTACGGTTGAAGAAAATCTTTCTACCTTTCTGATTACCTTCCAAGATGCTGCACTGTACGGAAAACATCAGCTTGTCACCTTTCTTTGTTGGTTTGATCTCCATTTTATCAAAACTTACGTCATAATCTCCATCCGGTACATCTTCAAACTGTGAATCGTCTGCTTCCTGAACCTCTTTCTGTAATGCGTTAAGATCAACCTGTTCATCGAATGCACTAAAATCTACTGCCATAATTTTTTTCACCATTTTAACCTTTCTTAAAATAAATTTATGATTATAATTGCTATGATACAAGCAATACAAACCCTTGTGTAATTATCTCTATTTTCCTTAATCCTGTCACCCACTGAACCGAATCCAAAGAATGCTGCCATAACTGCAAGAAAAATATTTAATGCAATCATGATCTTGTTCTTCTTCGTCTTTGACCTCTGACATGCTGTTCAGGTGGGTTCATGGCACCATCTAAAGGTTCAGCAGGAGTCTGTGCATCAGCAGGTACAGGGTTGTTTTCCTGTGCAAGTCTTTTGATTCCTGCATTAAATTCTTCTCTTGTGATTACCTTCATAACCTCAACACCGTCAACAATCAGGTCAACCGTATCACCCTCATGTTTCATCACATAGTTATCATCAGCCGGAACATAGAAATAAGCATCTGCTTCCAGTGTGACAGATTCAGAATCAGTGTTCGTTGTACCGTCCTGAACAGGTTCAGACTTTTCAGCATTTCTTTCCTTACGTGTTCTTCTTGGTGGTTTCTGTAAATCCGGTTTCGGTACTTTATCTGCAACATCCATTGCTTCATCAAACGGTACTTTTTCCTGTCCCGGAAAAGCCTGATCAATAGCCTTATCAACTTCATCCATGTGGTCAGCAATCTTCTGTTCATTTTCTGCCTGAACTTCTGCTCTACTCTTGCGTGTTCTTCCAGTCTTTTCTTCCGGTGCATCGGTTGGTGTTGCAGATTCAGCTTTTTTACCTCTTGTTCTTCTGCCTTTGCTGTCAGGTTTTTTAAGATTAGATGCAACCGCCTGATCAGCAGCATTCATTTCATCATCTGACTTGTAATCACCAAGTTCATAATAATTTCTGATCTTATCAACAACATAATTCAGATCATTGTCAATAGCATATGCAGTGAACATTCCAAGTGGTGATTTTACTGTATCTTTTCCGCTGTTCTGTGTGTAGAAATAATACTTGGCTTCATTCACACCAGTTCTAAGTACAACGGTAAACAGTCCTTCAATGGTGATCTTCTCACGCAACAGTTTACCAATTAACTTAACAGTTGTAAGACCGTTATCTAAAGTTTCCAAATGGGTCATATAAACGACTACAACATCATCAGGTAAGTCTTTGCAACAATCAATGATTTCAAAGTAGTTCGCACCAAAATCATTGTACTTGTCCCACCCGGTTTCTTTGATACGGTTCATGTACGGTACTGCAAGAATATACTGGAAGTCATCAACCACCAACAGCTTCTTACCTGCTGTACACTGTTCTTTCATGTACTTCACAATTTTTCTTGCATCTGTTTCATTGTTCAGCATTTCAAAGTGATTCTTGAACGGTAACGGTTTACCTACTGGATTGATAACAGCTGTTGTTGCCGGGTCACAATTTCTAAGGCTTGTACTTTTACCTGTACCGGATTCACCCATAATTAAAACTTTCTGTGCCATGATTATTTATCCCCTTTCTTAAATAAGCCCATTAACTTAGTAAAAAGATTGCTCTTTTCTTTCATTGCTTTCTGCTGTGACACCTTCAAAATCTGTCTGTTCTGAAAATGTTCAGCTGTTGCAACACTGTTTCTGTAACTTCTGTGACTTCTCTGTTTGTGTTTCTTTGCACTACTCATTGATTTCATCCTCACTTTCTTTGATAACAACCTGTAATCTTGTATTATTATGCAGTGGTGTAACCTCTACTGTATAACCGTTTGCCAACAGGATTCCTACTAAATCCTGATATGCTGCTGTGATTCTTGTACCTTCGATTTCAATACAACCGCACAATCTTGACATTTCACTGAAAAAGTCATCATTTGCAGCATCAACAACACTATACATATCATTCAGCATATATTTCAGTTCATCACGCTCGTCTTTCAAATGTCTATTTTCTTCTTTCAGCTTTGCAACTTCTGCTTCAAGAACTTCCTCATAACTGTTTTTATTCTTCTTCATTATTTTCACCTTCCTCTTTTACTTCATCGGTTGTTTCTTCCGGCTTCACCTGATCATTGAATCTGTCAAGTTTTCCGACCTCAAGAAACTGTGCTGACCAAAAATCTGCAAAATGAATGATCACCTGCAATGGTTCTTCATGACCTTTCAGATCATACGCAAGACTACCATAAGCACCATCATGATAGAAAATAGCGTGTTCTTCTTCCTCTGTCAGATCAATGTAACGTGCTGCCAGTTCAACCGATCTTAAAGGGTGGTCAATATGGCACAAATCAGAACTGATCTTGTACGGTTTACTTTCTGATCTCTTATACTTCTGTTCAGGATTTTTTTTGGTCGGTCTACCATCCTGCACCATGTTTTCAACATAATAAGGACTTCCATAACGTCCACACTTACCAAGGTCGTGTAATGCTGATGCAATGATCACGCTGCTGTGAATCTTGTTATATGCTTCACTTCCAAGCAGTGTAAGACCGATCTTTTCAGCGTACTGCATGACGTTCACTGTATGCTCTAACAGTCCACCATCTTTACAGCAGTGATTTCCACCAGATGCAGGGGCATCATAAAAACCAAGTTCTTCGATGAAGTCAAGTAAATCTTCTATACCCTCACGACCTGTTGCCATCAGACAACCTTTGAAATACTCAATCTGTTTTTCTCTTGTCATTGTTAAATCTCCTTTTCTTCTAACTTTATTTTCCACCGCTTCTGTTCTTCAATATTGGAAAGATACCAAGCGTTAGATTTTGTTTTGTGTTCATTGAATGCTTTGAACTCTTCAAAGTCCTTTGGAAATAGTAAAATACCATATCCCCCGGATTCTCTTATTTTCCTTAAGTGATAAAGCTGTATCAGTGACGGTTCACCGTTGTCTGCCTTGACTTCAATACCAAGAAAACAACCGTCTGAACTTACCAGTAAATCAGGAATACCGCTTTTTGTGTAAGCTGCACCACCCCAGTATTTGAGCCACCAACAACCATATTCCTCAAGGTATTTTTTAACCCTGTTTTCAAAATTCTTTTCTGCTGCTATAAAAAATCAACTCCATTGTCTTTATTTGCATATCCGATCAGTGACAGTACCAAAAGATTGAATGCCATAATTGCATATGGTTGCCATGATATGATGTAATCAATGTATACAATCCAGTACATAATACTTAACAGGTTAAAAGAGATAATTGTCTTAATAACAAAATTCTTAAAATGTTTTTTGATGTACTTCCATACCCGGCACATCATACAATTATGTGAACAATTCATCAGTTAGTTCCTTTCCTTCCTGCAATGCTGAAAGATTCCTTTCTTCAAAACTTCCCTTTACCAGTAGGTAATAGTAGAAACATGGTCTGTTCTGACCGATTCTGTGTATACGTTTCTTTGATTGTTCCCAAAGATCACAAGACCCTTTTCCAAGTGGCAGTGTAAAATACACAATCTTATTTGCTTTCTGATAGTTACCACCCATTGCTCCGGCTTGATACTGAACAAACGTGACACTGTTATCTACACATTCATATGCATACATTGAACGTCCTGAACCATTTACAAAACTGACTTCCCTGTTGAGTGATTCACATATTTTTCTAAGTCTTGTCAGTTCTTCATTGAAGTTATAAAACACAATCAACCGATCTTCAGTTGATTCCAGTAAGTCCCTGAATGCTTCCAGTTTTTCCTTATGCCATTGACCGCACAACTGTCTGCAATATAATGTTTTGGTCAGGCTATTATCACCGATCAACTCAACCCTTGGTGTCACATCTTCACCTTCAAAATCTGAATCATCTTTGAATCTGACTAAGTTCCTTGTATCAAGTTCCAAGTAATTGTGTTTGATGAAAAACTTATATTCATTTGTGATCTTCAAGAAAATTTTCTGTTCAGTCTGTTCAGGCAGTTCAATCACTTCTTCTGTTTTCATGAACACTGCACCAAACTGTGTAAGTCTTTTCTTTAAATGCTCAACGTGCTTATATCCTGTGATTACTTCTTTCTTGTATCCATCACCATTTTCAATCCATTCTGTCTGAACATAGGAAGCATAAAAGGCTTTCTTGTTAATATCCCAACCCAACAACTTAAGCTGTGACCACAACCGTTCATACTTTCCTGCTGTTGGTGTACCTGACAGCAAGATCACGCTTTCCGGTTGTAACTTCAATATGAATTTTGACCGTTTAGCGTTTTCATTGCATATAAGGCTTGATTCATCAAGTAACAATGTAAAGTCGGTTATATGGGCTATATACTTACGTCTGAATACCAAATCATAATTGATTACACCAACAATCTGAATGTTCTGATCATACAGGTCTTTGGTTTCAACCAGTGTACGGAAGTTCACACCTTCACTTTTCTTGGTCAAGTCCATAACCCTGTATTCAGGGTAATACGTTTTCATGTGATCAACCCAATCATCAATTTTTGATTTTTGGCATACAATCAAATTTACAGTATTGTTCAGCAAATACATTTTTTCAGCACCTACAAAAGTTTTACCAAGTCCCATATCTAAGTAATAAGCGCACCTGTTTTTATCATCAGTCAGGTTCAGCACTTCTTCCTGATGGGGCATGAATTGAAGATCATTCATTATTCATCAGCGTCCTTTGGTGCTTCACCTAAAAGGTCAATCTGTAATCTTGCGACCTCAACTGCTGCTCTGTAAACTAATGCATACTTAGAATCACCATGTGTCTGTGTGACCTTTTCAAGAAATTTATCAATCTTACCAAGGAAGCAACCACACTTGACAGTAATTTCATTGTCTTTATCTCTAAAGAATGTTGTGAAATCGTCCCGGCTACCAATAGCACCGATCACTAACACATGACTTGCAGAAAAGACCTCGGCATTGCCACAAACCTCGGCATTGCCACAAACCTTGGCATCACCCCAAACCTCGGCATTGCCACAAACCCAAGCCTTTCCTTCATGTGAAAGGTTTTCTTCTTTCTCAATCCAACCGCCAAGATCACCAATTTTGACAAGACCAAATTCTGCTACCGCTCTGATTCTGTGAAGTGTAGCTGTTCTAAAAAATAAACTTATTGTCTTGGTTTCTCCTGTAAATTCAAATTTTTTCATGTTATTAAACCTCACTTTCTAAAAATGCAACTGCTCTATCGTAGTTACGTTCAATCATTTTAAGTTCTTCTTTTCCACGTTTTTCTAAATCACATACCGCCTGATAAATTTCATCATCCCTAAAAGCGGTAACCTCATTTGTGATAAGATTTGTGATCACACTTGGTTCAAGTGCATCAAGTTCCCATGATTCATCACCGTATTCATCAATGTATTTCCCACATCGTGAATCAGAAAGTTTTGCCGGGTTCGGTGGTGGGTTGTATGTTTCAATCTGATTCATGGTCAGTGCTACACGCTTCACATACACATCTGCACCGAACATCCGCAAGCGTTCCTGAATATCCCTTGTCATATCAATACCGCTTGGGTCATGATCTCCAAGATGTATAATGTAACGATTATCCCTGTAACTCTGATCTATAAATCGTTGTGCTGCTGACCACATTTCTGACTGTGATGTATAACCTCTACATGAAAAATAAGGTGTATCAAGTGGTATACAAGCCTGACCGACAATATCAACAAGTGCATCTTTTTCAACCCACACTTCAACATAGTTTGGTTGACCATCCCACTTATTCAACAGATAACTGTATCTTGCTGATGCAATAACATCTTCCGGTTTGCCCCAATGACTGTTTCCTCTTAAGTTTCTCGTTCTATCAACAATGCTGTACCAGTCAATCAAACCTGCCAGTCTACCATCGTTGATAAGATTGCCTATATTTTTATAACTTCTTTCATTGTTCGGTATATAACCACGTGCAACCAACTGATAGTAAGTCTGTCTAAGTGTCAACTCATATCCCTGATTTTTATATTCATTGATTACCTGATTTACCAAGTTAATCAATTCAAGGCTTTTACCTCTGAAATTGATTTCTTTATACTGAATTTTCGGCATTACACTTTGACTCCCTCTATCTCTGCAAAACGTTTTGCGTTGATGAAGTACACCCATCTGTTATCAGATGTATGGATACCGTAACCCCAAGGGAAAACCCCTTGCTGTAAACCCTTACGAACTGTGTTGTGATTCATTTGTAACAGCTTTGCAGCCTTTTCCACATCTAACCGGGGAATTACCCCATTTCTTAATTCAGCAGTTGGAAGTACAACCACCTGTTCATCAGATTTTGAAAAGTAATCTGATTCAAGTCCAAGTGCTACTGCAATAGCACTCTGAACATCTTCTGACGGTATCTGTTTACCTGAAAGGTACTGACTGACAGACCCTTTACTTTTTCCAGTCATACCGCACACCTGACGTTGATTCAGGTGTAATTCTTGCATAGCCTGTTTTAACTTTTCACTGAATGTCATCTTGTTTCACTCCTTTTATGTGGATTTATAATCCACTTTTTAAGTAAAAAAAATATCTGTCACGTCCTCATCTGTCAAATTCAAAAGTTCTTTTAATCTCATAATTTCAGACACTTTGAACTCTGTTTCATTGTTGACTTTCTTCATCAATCCGTAATAAGTTAAACCACATTTTTCAGCTAAGTATGTCAGCTTATACCCGGATTCATCAATTTTCTGTCTTAACAGTGTTGTGTTTATCATCATTTCTCACCCCCTAGTATAATAATGATGTAGTCAATCAAGACTACTTGGTTAATAAGTTTCTATAAATCAGATAACAGAAGAAGGGGTTCTTCCTTCATCAGATGTTATCCGTAATAATGATCATGTCTGACGGTTCCTGATAGACACCAGATAAAACATAAGGTATTATCTCTTAGGATAGGACAAAGAATGTTCACCTCCTTGGGAAGTCACTCTTGTGACTGATACCTACAATGAAGTCAATTAGTCCATTCGACAGGGTTTTATGTTTTAGCTGGTTGGGAGCCGGAAGGCCATACCCGAATAACGCGCTAGGTTGTGTACCTGCCAGATTGGAAATGGATTCCTATCAGAAAGGAGCTATTGCTCATGTCAAACAAAGTTATCTTTAATCTCGATGATTTATTCATCTCTGTTGGTATTGATGTCGGTGCTGACTTCTCCTGGATGTCTATAGCACTTCCAAACCAACAATTCGTAGGAAAACCTTACAAAATCCTACATAGCAGTATTGATTCCCTTACAACCGCTGTTTCTAAAATAAAAGAAGCAGAAGAGTTGTATTCTTTGGAAAGTCGCATTTTCCTCGAATCCACGGGAATTTATCATTACCCACTCTTCTGCTATCTTCGTGATAAGGGTTTTAACTGCTCTGTTATTAATCCTATCATCACTAAGAATAGCACAAATATCAACATACGAAAAGTACATAATGATCGTTTTGATTCTAAAAAAGCTGCTTTAGTTGCTTTGAAACCTGATTTGAAGGTTTCTCTTATACCCTCTGACTTTGCCCTAAATTGCCGCATAAAATACTGTAAATCCAACGAAACAATATCTTTTGAAAAATGATATTTTTCATTTAGCTATTGACATTTATTAGCTGGACTTCAGCACTTCTGCTTTCTGTTCTATTCTGCTCATTGCTTAGTTATAGTATATAAATTTTCATAGGATTTTCCATGTCTAATTGTGTTATTTATATGGACATTTCTGCTTTTATGTGCTATTTTTCAATTAGAATTATAAATAATGGAGAAAGAAGGGCTCGAATTATGATTAATGTTTCAGGTCATTTAAGAAACGAAAGACGTGTGATCGGGTTTGTTGATGAAACAGTACCATTAGCCGTAAACTGCTGCGGCATGCAGATTTTTAAAACGAAAGACTACTCTCAGGACCGTTCCTTGGGACGGGTGGATTACCAGCTGATTTATGTTTATAAGGGCATCGGGCATTATTTCCTAAACGGCAAATGGAACTCCATTACAGCCGGAAATATCCTGCTCTTCCGCCCTCACGAACCGCAAACTTACTTTTATTATGCAAATGAGCATCCTGAGATATACTGGATACATTTCACTGGAAGTGATTGTGAAAAACTAATTGAAAAATATCAAATTCATAATTGCTATATCGGTGAACATACGCTGCTAAAGACATTATTTCAAGAGACCATTATTGAGTTGCAATTAAAAAAAGCATATTATGATGACATTGTACTTAGCAGTTTCTTACATATGCTAGTCATGATTGTCCGTTCCCGCCAGCAGCTCCTGACCTCTTCTGAGAACGATTTTTCTATCGATCGACTTGTAATGCAGCTGAATCAGCACTATATGAAGGACTGGACTGTATCCTCAATGGCAAAATACTGTAAATTAAGTGTCGGATATTTTTCCCACATTTTCAAAGAACGAATGGATGCTGCCCCGATGCATTACCTCAATGACCTCCGCATAGAAAAAGCAAAAGAGTTGATTTCAACCAATACCATGAAGCTGTCCGATGTTGCTTCCATGGTAGGATTCTCTGATTCACTCTATTTTAGCCGCGTATTTAAAAAGACTACCGGAATTCCTCCAAAGGAATACCAGCAGTCTTTACTTACCGCGAACACTCCGAACTGGTGGCCCGACAAATAGCGGGCTCTCAGTTCACAGATATCATATTTAGTTGCACTATCGAACCAGTGTAAATATGCCCGCCGACTGTAAAAAGAGTACTGCCATCATAACCGGAACAACATATACTGCCAGAATGATCATAAGTCCCTAAATTCCTGTCCGGATGCTACCATTTCCATCCTTAAAGTGTAGTGTCAATGAATATACTGCAATTCCAACAATCATGATCAGCAATCCCGGCATCACAATTCTCGCAAAACGTTCAATTCCTTTTTCTACACCGCTGTACACGATAAATGCTGTAATCGCAAGAAATAGTAACATAAAAATAATCGGATATACTTCTGCTGTAATGAAAGAAGTAAAATATCCTTCCTCTGCCGCATATACACCTTGTCCAGCCAGATATACTGCCAGATATTCCGTAATCCAACCACCAATTACAGAATAATATGTCATGATCATAATCGCTACATCCGTAACCAACAAAGTAAATCCAAACGTGACCACTAATGCCACATAGATAATGATAAATAATCCGCCCCGCTCACAATCACGAGAATCTTCTTTGCCTGCATGATATTTTTGATTCCCATCGTATATGCCTGTTTCGGAACCTCTTCTTCCGAAGCAAAGAATCGTTTATTTGCTTCGATTGTGCTTTCTGTCAAATCTACACAATGTGTCTCCTTTTCAAAAGCCGCCCCCGGTTCATTAAATCCAATTTTTCATACCATTCAATCAGCTGTTTATATGTTCCAACCGGTGATGAACCTGTGGCAAGTCCAAGAACACAATCCGGTTTCATAATAACCTGTGCGGAGATGATGTTGGCAGCTTTGCGGCTCATATCCTGATAATTTTTTCCTTATAAATAATCATGTTTCTGTTTCCTTTCTCTGAATAGCTTTATGACAAATTGTTATTTTGTTTCCACGCACAACAATGGGGCTGTCGGTTAATACCGACTTTTAGGCTCTGAATCTTAAAATACGAATCTCCCGTAGAAATCAGTATTTTTAATACTTGAACTTCTTCGGGAGATTCGTATTCTTTCTTTTCCGTATGTATTTTAGGACACAAAAATCCCTTGACTGCATTTT
>SKET01000233.1_pt1:0-5000 | contig 51918 bp, 31 predicted proteins | sample 4841461 | NCBI WGS metagenome assembly SKET01 (sample SAMN11008802, study PRJNA524170) | human gut metagenome | biome: Human fecal sample; material: Feces; isolation source: fecal sample from pouch patient p5 | host: Homo sapiens | place: Israel: Tel-Aviv | collected 2014-02-13
GGGTATACATAAAGGATGGTTGTTTTCTGCACTCACAAAAGATAAAAATTTAGACCTAAAATAATAATATTTTGTTGATTCATTTCTAGATCAAATTGATATGTCATTGAATTAGTATCGTGTATCAGAATGGAACGATGGAATGTAAGACAATGCATGTGTGCATCTCTTTGTCGTCATAGATCAGATATAGTATGGGAAATATAGCAAAAATGTACTATTAATGCATTTTCAATCGCGGATACATATGTACCCTTACCATACTGAAACGACTGCCATTATTGGTATTAAACCAATAACGATTCATACAAGCCAAATCTTCTAATCGATAATTGGGCCAAAGAAATAACTTAAATTTAATAAGTTTTTTTTTATAGTTTTTGCTTTTATCCAAAACTTGACTGTTTACCTTATTCCCATTACAAAATGCTGCATTTCTATGTCTATTCTCAGAATTGAAACAAATTAGAATTCTCAATTCTCTACGACGTCTAGGTGATAAAAAATTTTCAGGAACAAACAAATCATAATGATTTTTATCTCTATTTACAGTCATCCTTTGATGTTTTCTAATGGCTTCATCAGAATTCTTATCAGCATGTTTTTTTTCTCGGTATCTTTGATTAATTTGGTGTTTGCTTTTATGAACTAATGAAATACCGATGGTTTGATACATAATAAATTTTCCATCATTTTTTATAGATAGACGAATTGGTTCAATAATCAAAATTCCCCTTTTAATCAATTCTGTAAGAGTTAAATCTTTCTGAATCATCAGAATATCCGGACTCATTTCGCCTCTTTGAATAGAGGATATAGTAATTTCTCTTGGATTTATCAGTCTAAGCAGGAGACAATATACTTTGATGTTATTGCTTATTTTTTTATTTAAAGAATCATCCCATCTCAATTGAAAATGCAAATACCTTTTTAGGAAGAAATCAAACTCCCCTTTTGTATTGATCTTGTATTGCTTTTTATTTCTATTTTTTTTCATGTACGATCCCGTATAATCTTCTTCAACATCTTTTTCTTGGTTTGAAAGAGCTGATTTAAAATCTGCTTGGACCGCGTATTCTTTTTCCCCTTGGTTTCGGTTTTCTAATTCAAAAGATTTTTTTGAATTCTCCGATATTGATATAAAAGGATCCCTTTTTTTATTTCCGGTGATGCTTTTGTTTTTACTATCATTTTCATTTATATTAGAATTTAAAACTAGTAATTTAATTGGTATAACCCACGGTTTAATTTTATACGTATTATAAAGTATCCCCAATTCTGGGAAGAACCAAAATTCCATATTTGATATGGGACAACTTAGTATTTCTTCATTCATCCCCATCCAATCAAAAAGGGTTATTTGATTGGATAGGTTGATTTCTTGATCTTGCTGAATCGTGAGATAAAAAAGACCCCTCTTATTGATTTTATCAATTATTTGATACTTATTAACCCTAGTCTTAGTATATTTATTACTGTTAGTGTCAGTATCAATATCGATCCAGGCGTCAATATCGACCTTATTTTTAAGACAAAAATGGAAAATTCTCCAATCAAAATATTTTCTATCCGGATTTATCTCCATATCTCTAATATCATCTTCTACTAGATAAGGGATAATAGGAATACCTTCCGGCATATTAAATGCTTTTTGTGTATGTGTGTTGTAATTATAAAAAATATCTTGTTTATTTTTTACTTGTAATGGTGATCCATAAATATAAGAGTCCTTCTTATATTCATAATTAATAGATTTATATGCTAAAATATCATATCTATATTGTTTTTTAAAATTATCTTTTTGATTCAGTAATGAATCTGTTTCGAAATTTTTTTCGTAGTTAATTAATCGATCCTTTTCATATAAATCACATAAATCTTTATTTTGAGCCATACAGTGTTGATTGAATATATTTCGCCATTTTTGTGGTACTAATCTAGACCATTTAATATGAGATACATCACATTGATACTGACTCCTTAACCAATTTGTCCATTGATTCATTCCATAATTGCGAAGATTCTTATGTCTTAATTCGGAATGAAATAGTTCTTGTGTTACAACAAAAAAATCCTTTATTTCATTCTTAAGAAAAAGAGACATTCCGTTATATTGAAATACAGATTTTAACTTATATAAGTTAATAAGTTGAGTTTGTGATAATTTGTAAAATACATATGCTTGTGAAAAGTAAGATAAGTCGCAAAAAGTCTTTGAATTCTTATTACTAATATTAGTATTAGTAAATGACTTTTTTATAGTCGAAATAAAGGGAATTACACTTTGATTTGTTTTATCAATTCTTTCGTGATTTGCTTCATTATCGTTAATGTATTTATAAATAATTTTTTTTGTTGATTCAAGAAAAACTTGTGTATTGATGCTAGGAATATTAATGATACATAGAAAGATATCTATGTATATCCTTTCAATGAAATATTTTATAAAATAATGTGACTTACGGATTAATCTAACATTTTGTCTTTTTAATATCTGCCAAATATTTTTTTGTGATTCTGATCCTTTATCATCATAACTTATTTTGTTAGAACTAAAATTTATATCTGGAGTTCCTTTTTTATTTTCTTTTGTAATTTTTTCTATTTGATTTATGATTGTATTTGTTCTATCAGTTAGATCTTGCATTTTTTTTTCTGTTAATGAATAATTTGTCCAACCCTGAGATATAATTTGAATCGACGATTCATGAATCATCCGATTACCAATTATCGAATCTTTTTTAGTTTCACTCAATTCATATACTTCTATTTCTCTCAATCCAAATCCAAAAAATATAATTGGGTTTATTTTTGAGAGTTCTTTTATTATTTCTTTTATAAACAGAATGCTTTTAATGATCCATTTTTTTGTTTCTTTTGAGACATTTAGAAACAATTTTTTTTGTTCTTTTAAAATTATTAGAATTATAAAACATTTATTTTTCAATTTTTTAAATTTTTTTTTTAGTTCTTTAAAAATGGGTTCAAAAAATGAAAGTTTTTTTCTGGGAGAACCAAAAGGTAGTTCAGTTTCCATTCCAAAAACTGTTAAAAAGCAAAAATCATTTTTTTGATCCTTTTTTTTCATTGGATCATTATAAGGGGCTTGTAATTTAGATCTGTGCCAAGGTTTAAGACTAAAAGGAAATAGGATCTTGATCTGAATACCGTCTGTTAACCAGTTTTTTGGAAATTCTTTTTCTGATAATGGAACGCCATTATAGGTACATTTAATATGCATTTCTCTATTCCAATCCTTTAAATCCTCAGACCATTCAGGAAATTGAAATAATAGTATACGGACTATATTTTTAGCTATTATCAATGAAGGTAATATAATATATTTTCTAAGAATTGATTGGGTTACTAACAAAAAACCTCTTAGTACTTGAGCAAGTAAAATACTATCCCAGGCTTCTGCTATTTCTATACGCGCTTTCTCCTTTCTTTTGTCTTCTTCTTTTTTTTTCTCACTTTCTTTTGTGTTTTTCTCTGTATAATCCGAAAATTCTGTGTTTTTCCGCATCCAATTTCTAAAAATTATTTTCATACGCGCCGAAATATCAAAAAAAAAAAAAGATTTGTCTATTCGGTCCAAAAAAAGGGGGGAATGCACATTTGCTTGAAAAAGTTTCCAAGTAACTGTTTTACGCCTTTGAGCGCGCATAGAGCCTTTGATTATGTCTCGACGAAAGTCCGGTTGTTGTGAATAACGTATTAAAGCAATTTCGGCTGTTTGATCAGTATTATTAGTTTCTTGGGTATTGGTATAAGCATCAGTATTCTGGTGGTTATCAGTAAAAATTACTACGCGTTTGGCTTTTCTTGAACGAATCTCATGATCCTCTACCACACTTTCCTCGGTTTCTCCCTCTTGTTGTTCTAAATCGTTGATTAATTTGTATGACCACCGAGGAACTTTTTTATTAATTTCTTTTATTTCAATAGATTTTTTTTTTATTGTTTTATCGTTCGGAACAGTTCTAACTGCATCGAATAAAAAATTTAAAATTTTAAATTGATCCTCTGAATGAATTCTTACTTGTTCGTGTTCTGGAACTAAAAAGAGTCTTTGAAAATTTAAACTTGATGTTGATTTTATAGCCAATTCATTGATTAAATTCAATAAATAACCAACATTTATATCAAATGGATTTGTTTTTTGTTCAAATTCTAAGTAATTAATAATAAGAAGGATACCATGAATTTTATTTATACAAACCCTTTCTATGTAATTTTTTATAGAAGCTTCATTTATGATTGAAGGTGTAAACAATTTTTTGATCCGTCCCCGGTAGGGTCCATTCAAGAAAGGATCATATATTTTTGTTAAGTATTCTTTTTTAGTCTTATTATTACACAATCTAGTTCTCTTTTCGAGTACATTCAGAACAATAAATTCTTTATTTAGATTTAGAGTTTTGTCGAGAGCTTTTACTCTATTTAAAAATTTATTGTTTAGCTTTTTCTTTTTATGTTCATTCCTATAACTCCACTGATTATAAAATTCATTAGAAGGTAATTTTTCTTTTCTGAACAGAGACATTTTACTTTGTATCATTTCAAAAAAGGTTGCCAAACTGGGGGGGTACGTAAAAGATATTCTTTCTTTTCCATCACTTTGACATGTATAAAAAAAATATTGTGACATTTCATTTCTTACATAATTTTCAAATCGATTGTTTTTTATATACCGCAATGGGCGATTCCACCGTTTATAATCGAAAAGAATAGTCGCAATAGGTTTTTCAAACCAGAAGAGATCTCTTTTTTTAAATATTTCTAACTTTGAATTTTCTTGTTCTTGATTCCCATCCAGATAATAAGTTTCATAAACGGGTCTATTTTTATAGCGTGTCTCTTTAAAGTGGAATTGATCCTTTGTTTTTTCCTTTCCATTCACTCGTATCTCTTTCGTTTCATCGATTTTGTACGGATCCTCCTTTTCTTCCGAAAAAAGGGAAGGGGAAGGATCTTCTTCGGTGGATCCCTCTTGTTCC
>SKET01000233.1_pt1:32500-42500 | contig 51918 bp, 31 predicted proteins | sample 4841461 | NCBI WGS metagenome assembly SKET01 (sample SAMN11008802, study PRJNA524170) | human gut metagenome | biome: Human fecal sample; material: Feces; isolation source: fecal sample from pouch patient p5 | host: Homo sapiens | place: Israel: Tel-Aviv | collected 2014-02-13
AAATTTGGATATTTGTAGACGAGGAATAATAAGAACTTACTTTACTTGTATTTAGTTCTATCTGTTGATAAAACAAAAAAGGCAAACTCTTTCATTCCTTTTCTGTTAAATAAAAAAAAAAAAAATTAACAATTCTATAAGGTTGAATAAAAATTCGATTAATCGTTTGATATAATTGCTATGCTTAGTGTGTGACTCGTTGGTTTTTTTAGGATTATAGGATTCAACAAAATCGACCGGCCCGTAGTACGAACTGATAACTATAGAACTAATAATCAACTCATCGCTTCGCATTATCTGGATATAAGGAACCAGTCAAGATATGATATATGAGTCATATCGTTGTAGCAACTGAAATCTTTTTTGCATAAACACAAAAGAAAAACCAATCTGATTATGAGTTGTAAAGCAATAAAAGTATACAGATAAATGGAAGGGTGAGAGAAAGATAGGAAAAGAAATATCAATGATATATAATTCCAATATGTAAGGTCTATGAGTCATCTCATATAAAGGGAATGTAATAAAGCATCAATACTGATTGATCCATAATTAGACAAATCGGTGCATAGAAGAAAAAATCAAGAGCCCTGAGCCAATAAAGACTGAGAAGGTTGACTCAAGAAAAAATTTCATTCATTAATAAATTTCATTAAGGGCTCCGTTGTAGAATTCAGACCTAACCATTAATCGAGAAGTGGTGGGGACGACAGAACCTGTGAATGCATAAGATTCTATTGAAAACGAATCCTAATGATTCATTGGGTAGGATGGCGGAACGAACCAGAAACCTATTCATTTATTCTGAGAGGTCATGTCATAGACTAATCTTACAATTGAATGTTGAAAGAGTAAATATTCGCCCGCGAATTTTTTTTTATTTCTAAATTTTAGTCGATTCGATATGATAATACAAAGGAAAAAGAAAATAAAGATTCATTATAACGATAACGTTATATAAAAACGACATTATCTATAAATAGAAGACGTGTTTAATTATATATTAAAACACAAAAAATTTAAAATTTATAATAGATATAGATTAGATAAAATTTAAAAGAATACCATGATTCCGTATATTATTCACCGTGTATATTATTTTTAAATTGTTTAATTCGCGAGGAGCTGGATGAGAAGAAACTCTCATGTCCAGTTCTGTAGTAGAGATGGATGGAATTGATAAACAACCATCAACTATAACCCCAAAAGAACCAGATTCCGTAAACAACATAGAGGAAGAATGAAAGGAATATCTTATCGAGGCAATCGTATTTGCTTCGGTAGATATGCTCTTCAAGCGCTTGAACCCGCTTGGATCACATCTAGACAAATAGAAGCAGGGCGGCGAGCAATGACACGAAACGCACGCCGCGGTGGAAAAATATGGGTACGCATATTTCCAGACAAACCCGTTACAGTAAGACCTACAGAAACACGTATGGGTTCGGGGAAAGGATCTCCCGAATATTGGGTAGCTGTTGTTAAACCCGGTAGAATACTTTATGAAATGAGCGGAGTAGCAGAAAATATAGCCAGAAGGGCAATTTCAATAGCGGCATCCAAGATGCCTATACGAACTCAATTCATTCTTTCGGGATAGGGATGTAGAAACAAAGGAAAGGGGTCTTTTGTATGAAAAAAAAAATTGCAGGTTTTTTGTTTTGAACAAATAATATTTCTTTTTTTTTAGACCCTTGCATTGAAAAAAAAAAAAATCGATAAAAAAACGATATGATTCAACCTCAAACCCATTTAAATGTAGCGGATAACAGTGGAGCCCGAGAATTGATGTGTATTCGAATCATAGGAGCTAGTAATCGACGATATGCTCATATTGGTGACGTTATTGTTGCTGTAATCAAGGAAGCCGTACCAAATACACCTCTAGAAAGATCAGAAGTAATCCGAGCTGTAATTGTACGTACTTGTAAAGAACTCAAACGCGACAACGGTATGATAATACGATATGATGACAATGCTGCAGTTGTTATTGATCAAGAAGGAAATCCTAAAGGAACCCGAATTTTTGGCGCGATCGCCCGGGAATTAAGACAGTTAAATTTCACTAAAATAGTTTCATTAGCACCCGAAGTATTATAAGGGAAGGCCATAATATAGTTATAGTATTTGGTATTTGAATGAAACCGATTAATTAGTAGATTGTTTATATATCACGTATATACCTTTAATAATTCAGAAATAAAGATAAATAAAAAAAGAAAAAGAGCATGTTGATTATATCAAAATTTGGGGGCAACAAAAATCTTAGTTTATCATGAGTAAAGACACTATTGCTGACATAATAACCGCTATACGAAATGCTGACATGAATAAAAAAAGAACAGTTCGAATACCATCTACTAACACCACTGAAAATATTGTTAAAATCCTTTTACAAGAAGGTTTTATTGAAAACGTGAGAAAACATCAGGAAAGCAATAAATATTTTTTGGTTTTAACACTACGACATAGAAGAAATAGAAAAGGATCGTATAGAACTGTTTTAAATTTAAAACGTATCAGTCGACCCGGTTTACGAATATATTCTAACTATCAAAAAATTCCTAGAATTTTAGGCGGAATGGGGATTGTAATTCTTTCTACTTCTCGAGGTATAATGACAGACCGAAGGGCTCGAATAGAAGGAATCGGCGGAGAAATTTTGTGTTATATATGGTAATCTTTCTGATAGACGAATTATACGAAGAACTTTCATATTTGTGAAAAAAGAGAAAGGACAACTTTATAATATTACCCCTCTTACATTAGTTGATACTTCAAAGCGGTTTTACCTGGAATGAAACAAAAAAAGATTCATGAGGGTTTAATTACTGAACAACTTACCAATGGTATGTATCTTCCGGGTTCGTTTAGATTTGAGATAATGAAAATATGATTCTGGTTTTTGTTTCGGAAAGGATTCGACGTTGTTTTATACGTATACTACCAAGAAATAGAATAAAAATTGAGGTAAGTCCTTATTTCAACCAAAGGACGTATAGTTTATAGACTCCAAAGCAAAGACTCGAATGATTCGGTGGTTTTTTCAATTTCAACATTCTTTAGTGGGGATACAATTCGAAGTTAAAAATTTCAAGAAACTTATTTTCTTCCAATAAATAGTAAGAAAAGGAATGACAAATATGAAAATAAGGGCCTCTGTTCGTAAAATTTGTGAAAAATGTCGATTGATCCGTAGGCGGGGACGAATTATAGTAATTTGTTCCAACCCGAGACATAAACAAAGACAAGGCTAATCTTTCTAAAGCAAAAAAGACTCTCGAAATCAAAAGTAACCGATGTACAGATGTACAAATAAATAAGTAAAAAAAAAATAAGGATACGTTTTGACATGAAATGGATATATCCATATATCTCTGACTTATATTTATGAGATGATAAAATATGGCAAAACCTATACCAAAAATTGGTTCACGTAGAAATAGACGTATTGGTTCACGTAAGAATGCGCGTAGAGTACCAAAGGGAGTTATTCATGTTCAAGCAAGTTTCAATAATACGATTGTGACTGTTACAGATGTGCGGGGTCGAGTAATTTCTTGGTCCTCCGCCGGGGCTTGTGGATTCAAGGGTACAAGAAGAGGTACACCATTTGCCGCTCAAACCGCAGCAGGAAATGCTATTAGGACAGTAGTGGATCAAGGTATGCAACGAGCAGAAGTCATGATAAAAGGCCCGGGTCTCGGAAGAGATGCGGCATTAAGAGCTATTCGTAGAAGTGGTATACTATTAAGTTTCATACGCGATGTAACCCCTATGCCACATAATGGCTGTAGGCCCCCTAAAAAAAGGCGTGTGTAAAAATAAACATTGAAGAGATTTCAAGAGAAATAAATAATTCAATGATTTGATCAAATAATATACTATGGTTCGAGAGAAAGTAACAGTATCTACTCGGACACTACAGTGGAAGTGTGTTGAATCAAGAGCAGACAGTAAGCGTCTTTATTATGGACGCTTTATTCTGGCCCCACTTATGAAAGGTCAAGCAGATACAATAGGAATTGCGATGCGAAGAGCTTTGCTCGGAGAAATAGAAGGAACATGTATCACACGCGCAAAATCTGAGAAAATACCACATGAATATTCTACCATAATAGGTATTCAAGAATCCGTACATGAAATTTTAATGAATTTGAAAGAAATTGTATTGAGAAGTAATCTATATGGAACTCGTAACGCGTCTATTTGTATCAAGGGTCCTGGATATGTAACTGCTCAAGACATTATCTTACCACCTTCTGTGGAAATCGTTGATAATACACAGCATATAGCTAACCTAACGGAACCAATTAATTTTTGTATTGAATTACAAATCGAGAGGAATCGCGGATATCGTATAAAAACGCCAAATAACTTTCAAGACGGAAGTTATCCTATAGATGCTGTATTCATGCCTGTTCGAAATGCGAATCATAGCATTCATTCTTATGTGAATGGGAATGAAAAACAGGAGATACTTTTTCTCGAAATATGGACAAATGGAAGTTTAACTCCTAAAGAAGCACTTCATGACGCCTCCCGGAATTTGATTGATTTATTTATTCCTTTTTTACATGCAGAAGAAGAAAACTTACAGTTAGAAAACAATCAACACAAAGTTACTTTGCCCCTTTTTACTTTTCATGGTAGATTGGCTAAACAAAGGAAAAATAAAAAAGAAATCGCATTGCAATATATTTTTATTGACCAATCAGAATTGTTCCCCAGGGTCTATAATTGCCTCAAAAGGTCCAATATACATACATTATTGGATCTTTTGAATAACAGTCAAGAAGATCTTATGAAAATTAAACATTTTCGCGTAGAAGATGTAAAACATATATTGAACATTCTAGAAATATAAATAGAAATATAAAAGCATTTCGAATAAATTTTAATGGGTTATTTAATTTTTTTTCTAAAGTTTTTGTATAAAAAGATAAAAATGAGTTTTGAATCTTTAGCACAATTAATATATTCGGAATAGGTCCAAAATTAAATTGAATAGATGTATCTAGGGAAAATTCACTTTGAAGCGACTATTCCCTAGATACACACGTGGTAATATATTTTTTTTTATTTCACAATTGAATCAATTTAAAAAAGACCTAAAGTTAAGGACTTATCAATAGGTAGTGTTGCTCCAATACCCAACCAAAGGGCTACTGCAGTACCAATCAAAAAGACGGTTGTCGCTACGGGACGACGAAATGGATTTTGGAATTTATTAACATTCTCCAAAAAGGGTACTGTTAATAATCCCGCAGGTACTGAAACCATTAAAAGAACACCCAATAACTTATTTGGCACTGTACGAAGTATTTGAAATACGGGAAAGAAATACCACTCAGGCAATATTTCCAAAGGAGTTGCAAACGGATCCGCGGGTTCACCAATCATTGATGGTTCTAGAACCGCTAAGCCTACGTTACATGCAATAGTACCTAAAATTACTACTGGAAAAATATATAAAAGATCGTTTGGCCATGCGGGCTCTCCGTAATAATTATGACCCATCCCTTTAGCCAATTTAGCTCTTAACACAGGATCATTCAAGTCAGGTTTTTTTGTTATTAGGATAGGTGAATTATTTTATATCCATCCCCCGAAAGAACCGGACATGATAATTTTTCATCATCCAGCTCGAGCACGAATCAAACGAATCTAATGGATCCATATAAAAAATAAAATCGCTATGTTATCCATATCCACTCATAATCCACACATATATGAATGATTCGATGTAAGAAAAAGGATTCCCTTTTTCGAAGTTGCAACAACTGCCCATTGCAAGGAATTCAGTTCTTACAGATAAATGCTCAATACCCAAGTAGGCTTACAAAATTGATCATGATCAAATGCTTTATGGGTCGTCTTATATCTTGCAATCGGCCTTTATCCCCTAAAATATCGAGACTTTTTACATACAAAGCAAAGGATTTACTTGTTACTAATATAGTCTAGCCTCTGTTCTTCTTTAGATCCCTCGTTTCACTCCGATAGTATCATAAATCGAGTCAATGCAGAGGAAATGAATACATTTCTATACTATTTAGTAAGTGAAATATATAAAACATAATCCGGATTATGCCAATCACTTATTCTACTGGATCGGATCTTACGGAGCCTGTTCATATCATACACGACATGATCGGGTCTGATCATAGAAAAGATTCTCTTCAAACGAACCGGCCTATCTTCTGTATGGGGCTTACGCGGTGGTTGGAACAAAGACACATTTTTGTTGTGAATTAAAATGTGGCAGATAGATAAGGGCATATATCTGCAAGGCCCGATCAATAGTTCAAGTCACACACTCCCATAATCCATTTTATCTTCGGAAAATTCGCTTCAACTATGAGTGTCAAAAAAATAATAAATTTTTGTAGAGTTGAAGAGAAATATCCCAATACATGTCTTATTCTTTTCAATAATCCATATTTGTAGCAATGAAATACTATTGTTCCTACCCCAAGTGATAAATGATTGATTACAGATGGTATATATTCTTTATAAAGGACCAGAAATACCTTGCTTACGTATCATTGGGAAGTGCATTAACATAAATACGGCAGTAAGAAGAGGTAATACAAAAGTGTGTAAACTATAAAAACGAGTCAAAGTGGATTGTCCCACACTAGCACTTCCGCGTAATAACTCTACCAGGGGCGAGCCTATTACAGGAATAGCGTCTGGTACGCCTGTTACAATTTTTACTGCCCAATAACCAATTTGGTCCCGAGGTAAGGAATAACCAGTTACACCAAAAGATGCGGTCAATACACCCAAAACCACACCTGTAACCCAAGTCAATTCGCGAGGTTTTTTAAAGCCACCGGTTAGATACACACGAAATACGTGCAGGATCATCATTAGGACCATCATACTTGCCGACCATCGATGAACCGATCGGATTAACCAACCAAAATTAGCTTCAGTCATTATATATTGAACAGAAGCAAAAGCCTCTGTAACGGTCGGACGATAATAAAAAGTCATAGCAAACCCTGTAGCTACTTGTACTAAAAAACAAGTAAGCGTAATTCCTCCTAGACAATAAAATATGTTGACGTGAGGAGGAACATATTTACTAGTTATATCATCGGCAATTGCCTGAATCTCAAGACGTTCTTCGAACCAATCATAGATTTTATTGAGATAGGTAAATGACGGAGACTCCCCCCCGGAGAACCGTATATGAAAATTTCATCTCATACGGCTCAAACAGAAACACACAAATACTAGTTCTAACGGATGTGTGTAATAGAAAGTTTTAAATTTCTTAATTCTATGATTCATTTTTTCTGAAGATACGAAAGAATAAAAATCCGAAAACTCCTCTTTGTGGTTATAATGCCAAAAAATCAAGTCGGCTCATTCGTCTATATTCTATATATTGATCGTTATAGGCCTCTTGAATCTTCTATTTACCTATTTTATTTGTTGTTATTTATGTGTAGTGCGGCTTTACTGCTGTTTTCTTTATTATTGATAGGAATTATCTTGTTAAGACCCTATTAATTGATTAAAACCTCAGATTCATACTAGAACCACGATGATTCAATAAAACCCTTTCAAACTAAGTCCCAAAATTCCCTGAGTAAGAACCGTTGGATCATCACTTATTCAATGAATAGATATAATGACTAAAAATCCAAAGAAACCTTTGTCCTTTGATCAAAATAAGCCTAAACGAAAGTTTAGTTGAAAAAAAAAAATTTAGAAGTCCGGCCACGAGGTCTAACTATTAAGTATGAATCATAGTTCTAATACTTTGTAATCTATTTCATATATATATTCCGTGCTCCAGATACTAGAATGAATATCCGACGAAGTAAAACCATCTCTATCAAGATGACAGACCCATTCTCTGTACTATCCATAGGATCAATTATACCAAGTCACACACTCATATTCCGGAAATACAGAAACAAAGAAATTCCACGGTCGAACTACCCAAATAGAATGGGATAAAAATCATAAACCTAAACGCTTCATTTTGTATTGAAAAAGCCAGTTAATGGTTCTTGTGAATCTAATTCATTGAAATTCCATCCAGTAAAATGGAAGAATTATAAATCTCCAAAATAATCGATAGGAATATCGCAAATAGAGCCATTGCGAGACCCATCAAAGGAGTAGTTCCCCACCCAGGAGCTACTTTACCATATTCTGAATTCAATGGTTTCAATAAACTCCCTGCATTAGTTCGTTTGGGGCGGCCAGATCTAGAACTACCCTCAACGGTTTGTGTAGCCATAATATTTTATATTCAGTAAGATCTGTTGACTTTGTATACCATTCCGTTGTAAATAAATGATCTTATCATAGATCCATTGTGGTCTTAAAACTATATAATGTCTTAAAACTATATAATAATGGAAACAGCAACCCTAGTTGCCGTCTTTTTATCCGGTTTACTTGTAAGTTTTACTGGGTACGCCTTATATACTGCTTTTGGGCAACCCTCTCAACAACTAAGAGATCCATTCGAGGAACACGGGGACTAGTTGAAGTAATGATCCTCCCAATATTGGGAGGATCATTACTTTCAATTGAGATAATGAAAAATCATTTCACCTTTTTAGTTGGAACTTTAGGCGGTTCTCGAAAAAAGATAGCGAAAAAAATTATTCCTAGAGTTGAGACTAAAAGGAATGTATAAACCAATGCTTCCATAGATTTGATCGTGGTTTACAATTATAGCTTCCATACCTGTTTATTGGGGATCGTCTCCCGGATAAAAAAAGAACAAGAGTAAAAAGTCAAAGAAAAGGCAGTGATTCAAATCAAGATTTATCCGGTACCCTATATCAAATCACAAAAAAAAAAAAATGAAAAGTAACAAGTAACAAAGCAATATTGTATCAAACTACTTGTCTTCTTGTAGTTGGATCTCCGAGTTTTTGGAATGTTCCAAATTCCACTTGAGCATCTAAATCTGGATCAATACCAGCAAAAACATCTCTAAACAAGGTTCTAGCGCCATGCCAAATGTGTCCGAAGAAGAAGAGCAAAGCAAACGAAGCATGCCCAAAAGTAAACCAACCCCTTGGACTGCTACGAAAAACACCATCGGATTTCAAAGTAGCACGATCTAATTCAAAAATTTCACCCAATTGAGCGCGTCTAGCATATTTTTTCACAGTAGCGGGATCACTATAACTGACTCCGTTGAGTTCGCCGCCATAGAACTCGACAGTTACACCTACTTGTTCGACACTATATTTTGATTCTGCCCTTCTAAAAGGAACATCGGCTCTAACAATTCCGTCCCCGTCTACCAAAACAACCGGAAATGTTTCAAAAAAAGTAGGCATACGACGTACAAAAAGTTCGCGCCCCTCTTTATCTCTAAAGATAGGATGTCCTAACCACCCAACAGCTATTCCATCCCCGTTGTCCATTGAGCCCGCTCTGAATAACCCCCCCTTTGCCGGATTATTGCCGATGTAATCATAAAAAGCCAGTTTTTCAGGAATTTTAGACCAAGCTTCAGATAAACTTTGATTTTCAGCTAACCCAGCACCAATTCTGCGATATATTTCTTGTTGGAAGTATCCTTGATCCCATTGATAACGAGTGGGACCAAATAATTCAATCGGGGTAGTTGCTGAACCATACCACATAGTTCCGGCAACTACAAAAGCTGCAAAAAAGACAGCAGCAATACTACTGGAAAGGACAGTTTCGATATTTCCCATACGTAATCCTTTGTATAGGCGTTGAGGTGGACGGACACTAAGATGGAATAGACCCGCCAATATGCCCAATGTCCCTGCTGCAATATGATGAGAGGCTATTCCTCCCGGAACAAAAGGATCAAAACCCTCCACACCCCACGCTGGATTTACGGATTGTACCCTTCCCGTTAGTCCATAAGGATCGGACACCCATATTCCAGGACCATACAATCCTGTTACATGAAATGCACCAAAACCAAAGCAAGCCACCCCGGATAGAAATAAATGAATTCCAAAGATCTTAGGCAAATCCA
>SKET01000233.1_pt1:45000-51918 | contig 51918 bp, 31 predicted proteins | sample 4841461 | NCBI WGS metagenome assembly SKET01 (sample SAMN11008802, study PRJNA524170) | human gut metagenome | biome: Human fecal sample; material: Feces; isolation source: fecal sample from pouch patient p5 | host: Homo sapiens | place: Israel: Tel-Aviv | collected 2014-02-13
GTAAGGTAAAAAAAAAGTTAATTCCATTATAGAGCCGTATGCAATGCGCAAAAGAAGATGCCTGTACGGTTGTTCAATTATATCTTTTTTTATTATTATTCTTTATCTCTTCACCTTTCATTATGCGAGATAGAATAAACATTTATTATGTTATATCATCAGGGTAATGATCCACCAACCTGCTGCCTCTTTTTATGAGGCACAGACGGGAGAATTTATCTTGGAAGCGGAAGAACTACTGAAGCTGCGCGAAACCCTCACAAGGGTTTATGCACAAAGGACAGGCAAACCCTTATGGGTTGTATCCGAAGACATGGAAAGAGATGTTTTTATGTCAGCAATAGAAGCCCAAGCTCATGGAATTGTTGATCTTGTAGCGACTGAATAAAAAAGAAAAAATAACAAGGATTTCACACGAATTCGTTATTTGAGATTTTATCTTCTTACCGTATTTAATATTCTATTATTTAATATTCTATTAATTAATCTCATTAATCTATTAATATAGAAATAAAATAATTCATAAGCATCCGGTTAAGATCGATCTAAACCAGCCCATTATGTATATGATTCAACATGCCAACTATTAAACAACTTATTAGAAACACAAGACAGCCAATCAGAAATGTCACGAAATCCCCCGCTCTTGGGGGATGTCCTCAACGACGAGGAACATGTACTAGGGTGTATGTGCGACTCGTTCAGATCATGGGCTAGGACAAAAGAAAGAAAACAATTGATCCAGTATCAACGATCAGTACCAGTGAATAGGATAGAATGGAAGAACTCCAGTCAATATCTAAAAATAAAAAAGATCTATCCTTCTATTATGGTATCAAATGTATGGTTTCCGTTGGTGCAAATCCAATCACCTCAATTTAAAAATTTTAAATTTAAGATGAGAAAGAATTCTCCATTGATAGCAAATGGTATCCATTAAGCAGGGGAAATCCTATTTTAAAAAGCAGAAAAATTCTGCCTTACTCTTGCAAGAACGGACTAACAGGGTCAGCTACCCAGCGAATCTTCATAATTAAATACCGTTACTGTATAAGTGGATCTCGTTGTGAAAGACCTAGTACTGGATAATTATGGGTAGAGCCAAAGAGTTTGAACTGTACAAGTTAACAATAACATTGATTAAATGAAAGAAAGAAGGGCTCCGGTGTATAGAGAAGACCTCACCGTTTAAGAAGTAACCATAGAAACGATGGAACCCACTATATCCATTTATATTTATTACTTTTTTATTTACTATGTGTTTTTAATACCTAGTATCAATACAATTTTTTTTTATAGGTGAAATGCCTAGAAAAAAAGAAAAAATCGTGGTCGGGAAGGTTATAATAGCAAAAGCCATTGGAATTTTTATTTTATACATTGGAAGAATCCGTTTTGTTATTAATAGACTAGGACACGGGAAGAGAATAACTGAAAGAAAGGAAATCGATTAGTTATTCATCAAAGTTTCATTTATTCAATGACCAGAATTAAACGAGGGTATATAGCTCGAAGACGTAGAACAAAAATCCGTTTATTTGCATCAACCTTTCGAGGGGCTCATTCAAGACTTACTCGTACTATTACTCAACAGAAAATAAGAGCCTTGGTTTCGGCTCATCGGGATAGAGGTAGACAAAAGAGAGATTTTCGTCGTTTGTGGATCACTCGGATAAATGCAGTAATTCGCGATAATAAAGTATACTTTAGTTATAGCAAATTAATACACAATCTGTACAAGAGACAGTTGCTTCTTAATCGTAAAATACTTGCACAAATAGCTATATTAAATAAGAGTTGTCTTTATATGATTTCCAACGAGATCATAAAATAAAGAGATTGGAAGGAATCCGTCGGAATAGTTTAAATGGAGTTCCCTGGAGAATGAACTCTGGGAAGGTAGAGTAGAAATTAGTATGATAAAATATGATAAAGTCATCAAAATGAAGAAACACGTTCAATAAAAAATATTTATTCTTCTCCAATTTTTTTTTTTTTCTTACGAGTTGACTCGCTTCTTTCAAATTGTTTCTCATTATTAAGAAAAGGTAACAGAGATAAAATACGAGCTTGTTTTATAGCAATAGTAATTAATCGTTGTTGTTTTAAGGTCAACCTATTTACCCGTCTAGATAATATTTTTCCTTGTTCGCTAATAAATCGACTAATTAAACTCATGTTTCTATAATCAATTCGATCCCCCGATTGGATCGGAGGCAAACGCCTACGAAAAGATCGCTTGGATTTAAGAAGGATTCGCTTGGATTTATCCATGGTTTGTTTATTCCTTATCCTGAAAATCCCAATCCTATTTCTTAATTCTACATCATGTTTGATCCGATCGAAATAGGATTGGGTTTGTTTATATTTAAATAAATATATGTTATATATAATATGTAATTTTTCATCTTCCTTGGAAGACTGACACACGAGCGGTCGGTTCGATCTATTTCTTTATCTCCCCATGAATCGTATGTTTGTAACAACAGGGACAGAATTTTCTCAATTCCAATCGACCAGGCGTATTGTGTCGATTCTTTTGAGTAATATATCTGGAAATGCCCCTTGATTCCTTATTAACACGATTTCGAAGACAACTGGTACATTCCAAAATAACTGTTACTCGGACATCTTTACCCTTGGCCATGAACCTCCTTTGGTTTATGATTCACTCAATTCTTTAATTTTCCGATCCGAAGCAAGGAATAATAAAGGACAAAAAAAAAAAAAATAGAAGCAGGTAACTCGAAATCAAATTATAAAAGAAAGATTTCGTTGCAATCAATATAGTAATAATAAGTAATATAATGATTTCTAACTATATTTATAATTAAGAATTGCCGTACAGTATTTTCAGTTAAGTATCTTGTATGATATTGTTGCCCCAACCATCACATTTTCATTTCCACTCTATTATTAAATATTAATTTAATTTGAGCCTGGGCCCGAGTTCATAGTTTCGCTGAGGGCGAAACCACTTTTTCTTTGTTTTTTTTTTAGAATAAGTTATTCTAAAAAAAAAAAACAAAGAAAAAAAGAAGGCAAGGGTAGGGATTAGTTACAGAGATTTGATTGTATCTCTAATCTTCTTCCCCCTTCTCATATCAATAACTAAAATGAAAAAAAGGGGAATATCAACGCATCCGGAAAAAAACGATTGATCTCTATCAATAAACCTGCCAAAGACCCGAACCATAAAGCACTTACTACCGGTGCCACGGAGAGATATGTTTTTAGATCTCGCATTTTAAAAACTCCTCTTTCTTTATTCGTTATTGTAATTTTATTGTAATTTGTAATACATAATGGTAATACATATATGACCAGATGTGTATATGTAGTTAATGACTGACCGCCTGTATTTGTACGCGGAGTCCCTAATTAAAATTAAAATGTACAAAATAGATATTTCTACCTGAAATTACTAAAAAATATTAATTTTTTATGGTAGGTTTCATATTTATTTCATACTTTATATAATATAAGTCTTTTAATATATTATATGTTTGTTATATGATATATGAGACCAAAAAGAAGAAATTAAAAGAGAATTTTTGTATATCAATGGAGGAAGTAAAGATGTGGAAAACAAGACAGGGATTCTCTACAATGATACTGTAGACCAATTGAAAGGGATGTAGCGCAGCTTGGTAGCGCGTTTGTTTTGGGTACAAAATGTCACGGGTTCAAATCCTGTCATCCCTACCTATTACTTATCTTATGAGCAGTAACGAGGGATCAATTGAGATAAATTGGACATACATAATAAATCTTTAATTTTATGATATATATGCAAGATGAATTGGGGTCACAAAATCTTTATTGTGATAATGATAATAAGGCGCTCTTAGTTCAGTTCGGTAGAACGTGGGTCTCCAAAACCCGATGTCGTAGGTTCAAATCCTACAGAGCGTGATTCTGTGTTCTTGTTAATCGCGTTAGGTCGAAAATTACACTTAAAAAATTGAACAGCAATCTAAATTTGACCTCCCGCGGATTAAAGGAAGTAGGAGGTCAATCAAAAAAGAGATGTTAATTAATCAAAGGTCCAACTGATCACCACGTCTGTATTGTAAATATGCAGTTACGAATAATCCGGCCAAAGTAATAGGAATTAGACCTAAGACGATTCCAAATAGAAAAACTTCAATCATTTCAATTTGTTTGAAAGGGGAAAGGGGAGGTAATATTTATCCTTAAATATTAATCTGTATTGACTATAAATCTCAATGACCAAGAATTGGAAATTGATACGTTAAGTAACTCTAGAAGATATGAACTGCCATAGAAAGATTTTTTTTATGAATTGTTCATGTTCATTTAATTAATTTCAAATAAGTCGTATCTTGCTCAGACCGATAAATAGAGCTGAGGTGATAGTCAAAGCTGCTAGTAGAAAACCAAAATAACTGGTTATAGTAGGCATGAAAAGGCTAAATGAAATATGTTCTTTTTATACATATGTTTATAAAGCACTTCCCTAAGTTTCAATTTTTGAAAGATACGAGGATAAGCAAAAATACCAACCAATTGAAAGAATAAATTAAATTGAAAATGTTTGATTCATCTATTATTATAGACGATACTAACAAAAATAGAGTAACAAGAGTAACATAAGTAAGAAATCAATTCATCATTTGTGACATTTATCCATGTCGCACTTTTGAATCAACAGATTCATCGGTCAACTCTGGAGTTGACTAAACTAATATATGCATATAACTAATACATGTATATATATAGAATATTTAAATTTAAATTATAAATAAAGTAATAATAAGAACTTTTTTTTTATAACTTTATTCACAAAATTAAACTTTCTTTGAATCACTAATCACTGTGGAATAAAATTGGAAAATCATTTTGATCGTTTTTTATTGTATCGAAATATCGAATACATTTTTTTTTTTTCGAACTACAAGTGCCCCTGTAATGCACTTTATTTTTTTACTTTAAAGTGAACTCAGTAGTAGTTCATTCACATAATCTTGCGATTGAAAAGAAAAAAAGTATCGCATGATAAGATCAATCGAAACTAGGTTTTACATTTTGTCTTTCCATATTAGAAAGCCCACCCTTGTAATTAGGTCAAGAAGGACCCCCCTTTTTCCTTTGTTTGGGTCTAATATCTAATACAATAATGCGTGCATCACGAATATTGATTATTTTTTTATTTATTCGTTGTTCTCTTTCTTTTATTGAACTACTATTGTTACTTGTTACTGGGCGGCTAACCGATTCCTAAAAAAAAAAAGGATTCCAACAAAAAACATCTTATACAACCACAAAAAGTATATTTTTAGATGTAACATCTAATTGAATCGTGAGAATATGACAATCTCCTTCATAAATTATTGGAAACCAACCCGTCGGATTCACATTTTACCTGATCTTCAGTTTCTAGTCCGAAGTCAATAATGAAGAAAACCCTTATACTACAGGAATTTGAGGAATTTTCTATTAAATGGTACAAAATTCTACATCGACAAGCAACAAGAAAAGAAGAAAGAAATTATATAACACTTCATTTCGATACTGATTGTGAAATTGCATTGCTGTGTCAGAAGAAGGATAGCTATACTGATTCGGTATACTCTAAAGACACCCTTGGTACAATATTGACGATCTCACAAAGATTTTTTTTCAGTGAATTTCCATTTACTGATTTCATCTTTTACGGAATCGGGGGGGGGGGGGGGGGGGGGGGGGGGGGGGGGGGGGGGGGGGGGGGGGGGGGGGGGGGGGGGGGGGGGGGGGGGGGGGGGGGCGGGGGGGNAACCCCCCCCCCCCCCCCTGACTGTACAAGAATATGCGGAGCTCAACATGTCTGGAAGCACAGGAGAACGTTCTTTTGCTGATATTATTACCAGTATTCGATACTGGGTCATTCATAGCATTACTATACCTTCCTTATTTATTGCGGGTTGGTTATTCGTCAGCACGGGTTTAGCTTACGATGTATTTGGAAGCCCTCGTCCAAACGAGTATTTTACAGAAAGCCGACAAGGAATTTCATTAATAACTGGCCGTTTTGATCCTTTGGAACAACTCGATGAATTTAGTAGATCTTTTTAGGAGGCCCCAATGACTATAGATAGAACCTATCCAATTTTTACAGTGCGATGGTTGGCTGTTCACGGACTAGCTGTACCTACCGTTTCTTTTTTAGGGTCAATATCAGCAATGCAGTTCATCCAACGATAAACCTAATCCGAATCATAGAGCTACGACACAATCAAACCCGAACGAACAAAGTGTTGAATTGAATCGTACCAGTCTCTACTGGGGGTTATTACTCATTTTTGTACTTGCTGTTTTATTTTCCAATTATTTCTTTAATTAAAAAAAAGAATATAAGAATTCTCTTATCCCATTCGGAAAGATATCATCTCATAATTATCTATGGCTGTTTATGTCTCGAGCATGACCACTTGATAAAATGTGGAGGAAAGTAGGACAAATGGCCGATACTACTGGAAGGATTCCTCTTTGGATAATAGGTACTGTAGCGGGTATTCTTGTGATCGGTTTAATCGGTATTTTCTTTTATGGTTCCTATTCTGGATTAGGTTCATCCCTGTAATAATCGGATGAACTGAGTTGTAGACATGAAAGCATAAGAACTCAACGGGATCCCCCTCGAATCAGACAAGGAAAGAGGGGGTAGGTCCCGTTGAGTTCTTAATAATCATAATATTTTTTTATAGATGTTTCAAAAACCTCCACTTTTTCTGATAATGTTTTTGAAAAATTAACTTCGTTAAGGGATTCAGAACATCTGTTACTCAATAGTATCTGTCAATACTTAAAACGAAGAAGGAATCACTCTATTTACTCTTTTTGGATGACTCACAATTATATATACTATATATTTCTATCGATCAGATATCATGCAAACCCTTTCTATACTAATAGCAT
>SKET01000248.1_pt1 | contig 50213 bp, 44 predicted proteins | sample 4841461 | NCBI WGS metagenome assembly SKET01 (sample SAMN11008802, study PRJNA524170) | human gut metagenome | biome: Human fecal sample; material: Feces; isolation source: fecal sample from pouch patient p5 | host: Homo sapiens | place: Israel: Tel-Aviv | collected 2014-02-13
GTTTTGTGGTTTTTATCTTGATAAGATACTATTTTTTATCTTATTCTATTTGAAATCAGGCACCAGAATTCAATTTGATTATATTTATAACTATCAGTATATTAGTATGTTATGTAAAACGCCTAAAGGAGTTGTCTAGACATTTTGATTTTTTCTTTAGTAGCAACTGAATAAGAATTTAAAAACCACAAAACTGTTTACCTGGCAGAACGTTCATCGATTTTTATCATAAACCACATTTCTGTTTACCTGTTTTTCTCATGAATTTAACTAGGTAAAAACCACATTTCTATTTACCTAAAAAGGAGCAACTGCTTTTTACTAGGATAGGTAAACAGTTTTGTGGTTTTAGGTAAACAAAATAGTGGTTTCAGGTAAACAGTTATGTGGTTTAGGTAAATAGAATAGTGGTTTAGGTAAACAAAAATGTGGTTTGTGCTACAAAATGCAGTGATTTTTGGTAAACAACTTTGTGGTTTATGCGTAGTTTTTGGGTTTTAGGTAAACAGTTTTGTGGTTTTCTCCTTATCGAGAATCAAATTCTTAATTGTCTAATTGCAGAATTGACTAATTGCCGGAAAAACGACAAGTAAGTTTCTTTTTTAGGTTATTATTTTGTCATTGAACTGCTTTCAAGTAAGTTCTCACCGCATTCACAAGTTCTATGATGGTTATACCTGTCATGGCCCAACGTGAAACCAGAACCATCAACTTTTGAGGTCAGGAATGAACTGTTTGCGCCTGATGGAAAACTCTTGCAAACTTTCAAGAAAAAATAGTGCCAAGAAAGCCCAATGGTCTTTTAGCCTTTGGATTTTCTTGGCACAAAATTTAGCCTTAATCTGTTTCCTTATGTTTATGTAAACGGCTAATTATCTTGTAGCCTCTTCCGTATCTTTTGCCTTTTATTCCAATCAGTCCACCATTATAATAATTCAGAACTTCATTTTTATGGAGTCTTGATAGGGTGGTGTTGAAACAGTTTATCTTGAGAGTAGGATAGAGTTGCATAGTCTTATCAATAAGACTCTCTTTGGTTTGCGGGAGGGACTCCTCTGTTAAGACTTTTACCATCGTAGATGCCAAAGAAGGTTTGGAATTATCTTTCAGGATAGTCTTTTCTTTTTTCTTTTCCTTCTTCTCCTTCTTCTTTTGGTTATCTACAGTTGGAGTGGCAGTCTTTTTCTCTTCCTTCTTTGCCTGTTTGGCAAAGGATTCCGCATTGATGTCAAGCTTCAGTCCTAGAATTTCCGAAATGATGTTCTTGAGGACATAGATGAACAACTCGCTGTCTTCACTCTTGAGTGAGGTCTCTTGTTTCCAGTAGCGACTCTTGAAAGCAAGTTGGGTCAACTCTTCAATCTCCTGTTCAGAAATATCTTCTTTGTTAGCGAGACGTGCATTGGCCACATTGAGGAATGAAGCAAAGGAGAAGGTGGAGAATTGACTTGGAATTACGTATGTGAAAATATGATTGTTTTCTCCCTTTGCTGAAGGATGTTTGAGATTAATCATACTCATCCCTTTTACCAGAGCAATTAAAAAAGCCATGCTGGCGTATGAGAGATTTGTATTTTCAACCTCACAGATTCCTTTATAGTCGAGGTTCTTATCCGAGATAAAGTTCATGGTAAAAATACCATAGTTAGTCCATTCTGTAGAATGGAGCAACTGCTGGAGTGTGGGATCTTCTGGTGCACCCAAGCCTCTGTTAACGCTATCTATATAGCGACGCATTGTTTCTACTTCTTCCCATTGGAGAGGTGAATCATCTCTCGGCTCATTGTTTCTGATGCAGCCGATGGTTCCCAGTCTGATAACATCAGCAGAAGTTGAAGTTCGCAGGTGATTTGCGAGCTTGGCAAATAAATTAGGCATCCAGTCGAAATCATCAACCGGCGAATCTATATAATCTTCCTGATAGTAATTGTTATCAGTAAAATCTAAATCTTGATACATGCTATATTTTGTAAAAAATTGAATTCAAATCTTTCATTTGCAAAGGTAAGAAAAAATATTCTATTCTCCAAATTTTTGGCTAACTATTTGAACATCAGAGTATATTTTATGGTTTTGTTTGCTGAAAAATCACAAAAAATGGTCTTACTTGTAAAAAAAGACAGACTTTTTAATAGTTTACAGGTCAAAAGGTGAGAAAGAATCTGTATTTTTTCTTGTATGATTAAAATGTTTTTTGTAACTTCGCAGCATGATTTAACGTGAATAATAATACTTATATATATAATTAAGGTGAAAGCATTTACATATATCCAGCAAGGAAAGTTTGGCTTCACAGAAAAAGGGAAGCCTACGATAATAGATGAGCATGATGCCATCGTAAGAGTAACGCTGAGCAGTATCTGCACCAGTGATCTTCATATCAAGCATGGTTCTGTGCCTCGCGCGGTACCGGGGATTACTGTTGGCCACGAAATGGTAGGCATTGTAGAGGAAGTAGGGGAGAGGGTTTCCCATGTGAAGCCGGGCGACAGAGTAACCGTGAATGTAGAGACCTTCTGTGGAGAATGCTTCTATTGCAAGCATGGATACGTGAACAATTGTACTTCTCCACATGGCGGATGGGCACTGGGATGCAGAATCGATGGCGGGCAGACGGAATATGTGAGGGTTCCTTATGCTACAACCGGCTTGAACAAGATTCCTGATTCGGTAAGCGATGAGCAGGCGCTCTTCGTTGGCGACATCCTTTCTACTGGATTCTGGGCTACGAGAATATCTGAAATTACGGAAGAGGATACTGTCTTGATTATCGGTGCTGGCCCTACGGGTGTCTGCTGTTTGCTTTGCACCCTGCTCAAGAATCCGAGAAACATCATCGTCTGTGAGAAATCAAAGGATAGGCGAGAGTTCATCCAGAAGCATTATCCGCAGGTGATGGTTGTTGAACCGGAGGATTGTGAGGCATTTGTCAAACAACATAGTCAGCATGGGGGAGCTGATGTGGTGATGGAAGTTGCAGGTGGACCTGATACCTTCCAGCTTGCCTGGAAGTGTGCCCGTCCTAATGCCATCGTCACCATCGTTGCGATGTATGACAAGCCGCAGATGCTTCCGCTTCCTGATATGTATGGCAAGAACCTCATCTTCAAGACGGGAGGTGTGGATGGATGTGACTGTGAGGAAATCCTTGATTTGATAGCCCAGGGAAAGATAGATACCACTCCTCTGATTACCCATCGTTTCCCGCTTTCAAGAATAGAAGAGGCATACGATGTCTTTGAGAACCGCAAGGATGGAGTCATCAAGGTGGCGATATTTCCGGGATAAACAAGAGAGGGTGGGTCATGGAGTTATGACCCACCCTCTCTTGTTAAAATGCAATGTTCTGTAAATATTAAACTTTACTGCCAGGAATGGCAGAAGCAACCCCTTGGTGCATCATACGCGATTTTTCCTTAGCCAAGGCTTGCATGTCTACAGCCACATCGTCTTCATCTACGATTTCTACGCCAGTCATCGTTTCGATTACGTCTTCCATGGAAACCACTCCTCTCAGACATCCGTATTCATCCACGATGATAGAGATGTGTTCTCGTTTTTCCAACATCTTTTCCCATATCTGGTATAGAGATTCATCCTCGTTGAAGGAAAGAATAGGACGCATCAGTTCGGATAATCTGGTTTGGAACTCATCGTCTGAAACCAATTTGAGAACCATATCTTTCAATACGTATCCCACAATGATATCTTTATTGTTGTCATAAACGGGAATGCGTGAGAAATTCCATTCTTTCTGTTCGTAAAACTCCTTGGTAGTCAGATTCATGTTGGCTGATTCTACTACGATGGATGGAGTCATCACCTCCTTGGCCTTTACTCCTGCCAGGCGAATGCAGCTTTTGATGATCTTGCTTTCCGATTCACGGAAGATGCCTTCTGTAGTACCTACGTCTACCATGGCCGATACCTCTTCGCGACTCACGGAAGCCTGGTGGTTCTTCGGAGTAAATACCTTAGTGATAAGTTCCGAAAGCAGTACCAAAGGATAGGTGATAAAGATGAGCACACGGATGATCTTGGTAGATGTCATGGCAAGAGAGCGCCAATATGAAGCTCCGATGGTTTTCGGGATGATTTCTGAAAGTACCAGAATCAACAGAGTGAGAATGGCGGAAATGATACCGAAGTATTCTTCGCCAAAGAGTTTCATAGACTCGGCTCCTACACCGGCAGAACCGATGGTGTGGGCGATGGTATTGAGCGAAAGGATGGCACCCACCGGACGGTCTACGTTATTCTTATACTGTTTCATCAGTGAGGCAGTCTTGCTGCCTTGATTCTCCTTCATCGAGATAAACGACATCGGAGTAGAAAGTAATACCGCTTCCAGGACGGAGCACAAAAAGGATAGTGACAGAGCACCTAAAAAATATAAAATGATTAAACCCATGTAATTTTAAATTCGTTAATAATATGTTATCTCAAGCAAGATAGATATTATTTCCGAAGACTACAGTTGAGGATGTAATGGGGAACATTACATCTATGTTTATCCAATATAAGTGCATTTTTAAATACCATTACTATATGTTTCAATTTTCTGCAAAGATATAGATAAAAATACGAATTTACTATGTTTTTGTTGAAAATTAAATTGTTTTAATATGATTTTGGTAAATTTGTGTAGAAGTATAAAAAAATCTAATTTTAACAATAATATAATGTATAATTCATCTAGTATTTATGAATATTAGGTAATTTTGCAATCAGCATTTAGAAAACAGATTCAATATGAAAAAGAAAATACCTGTCATTCTTCTTAACTTTACCGGCGTATACGAATTGGAGGCATTTGCCTCAAATAAGAATATGATCCATGTAGATTGCCGGGACATGAAAGGGGTAGACTGCTATTGTGACGAAGAGGCTAGGGAGGAACTGCATCGCCGATTGGCTCCTTTTCCTGCCAAAGCCGTTCATTTCATAGATTCCGGAGATTTCCATTATCTTACGGAATATTGGGTGTCAAGAATTCATGAACCTTTCTCGCTCATAGTTTTCGACCATCATCCGGATATGCAGCAACCGGAATGGGAGGGGGTTGTGTCATGTGGCGGTTGGGTGAGAGATGTTTTGGAGAAGAACCCGTTTGTCAAACACGTTATCATTGTGGGGGCATCGGACGAGTTGATAGCCCAGGTGCCTGTTCACTTAAGAGAGAGGGTGTTGTTCTACAGTCAGGCAGAGATAGACCATCACCAGGCTTGGCCGTCGAAGGCAGGTAAACTTATACATGAGCCGGTTTACATATCCATCGACAAGGATGTATTGAGAAAGCAGGATGCCATCACCGACTGGAGCAATGGAGATATGACACTTATGCAGCTCCAAGCCGTGCTTCGCATCATCTATGCCCATGAGAAAGTGATAGGGATAGATATTACAGGCGAATGTTCAGCAACGCTTGACTATTTCTCCGAGTTGAAGGATGCAGAGATTAACAACGAGGCAAATGAAGAATTGCTAAGGATGATTCTGGAGGAGAACCATCCTTAGCCTTCTTAAGCGTAAGCTTGAAGAATACGGTCTAGCTCGTCGAGTTCTTCCTCCTTTGTTGCCCAGCTTGTCACGAATCGGCAGATGATTTCATGTTCGCTCTTTCTTTCCCATATCTCGAATGCTACTTTTTGGGAAAGGGCTTCGTAGAGGGCAGGTGAGAGTACTACAAACTGCTGATTGGTTGGAGAATCGTAGGCAATGGTGATACCATGCTTTTCGAAGATGCTGCGGATGCGGGTAGCCGTAGCGATGGCATGGCGCGATATCTTGAAATAGAGCTCATCCGTAAACAGCGTGTCAAACTGGATGCCGAGCATTCTGCCCTTGGCAAGCAAGGCTCCATGACGCTTCACGTTGGTGAAGAAGTATTTCGGTGCCTTCATGCCCGAGAATACCACAGCTTCTCCCATCATGGCACCCACCTTGGTTCCGCCAATATAGAATACATCACAATGTTTTGCAAGGAATGGCAAGTCATAGTCGCATGCCGCTGAAACCAGACCGTATCCCAGTCTTGCACCATCGATGAAGAGACGGAGGTCATATTTCTGGCAGGTTGCATACAGCGCAGCCAGTTCTTCTCTGGTGTAGACCATTCCGAACTCAGTCGGCATCGAGATATAAACCATGCCTGGCTGTACCATGTGAGGATGAGATTCGTCGGCTAGGAAGGTATCCATATAGGCTGACAGGGTGCCGGTTGTCAGCTTGCTGTTTTTTCCTGGCAGGGTAATGACCTTATGCCCGAAAGCTTCTACTGCTCCTGATTCATGTACCTCGATATGACCGGTTTCCACACAGATTACTCCTTCGCATCCCATGAGGACGGAATCAATGACTGTGGTGTTGGTCTGTGTACCGCCTATCAGGAAGAACACTTCTGCATTCTCATTGTCCACAGCCTTGCGGATTTTCTCTTTTGCAGATTCTGAGTATGGATCAAAACCATAACCAGATGTTTTATCACTGTTTGTCTTGCCAAGAGCTTCTAGAATCTCTGGCAGCATACCATTGTTGTAATCACTTTCAAATGAAATCATATTCTTAATATTACGTGTTTTAATTCAAACTAATTTTTTTATTCTGTTTCTATTTTACTTCTGTCAGTTTACCCGTCTGTGAGTCGATGATATAACCTACAGATTGCAAAGGTAATGATATTTGCTAAAATGTGAGTAAAATAACTATTAATTAATCAAAAATAGCCCTATTTCAGGTATAAGTGGTCATTATACAGATGTCATGTTCCGTCAGTTGACCAGGCTTATTTTTTTTACAAAATCATGATTTAAATCCTCTGAAAATCACGAATTTCCGCTCGGAAAATATTTCTTGAAGAATATTGGAAATATGGCGAAATTCGTAATCGCCAGATATTCAACGTGTTATAAATCTCACTAATTTCTTCGGAAATCCGGAATTCTGTAGTCGTACAACTATAACCCCTATAGTTGTACGACTATAACTCCAGAGTTGTACAACTATAGCCTATATAGTCGTACAACTGTAGCCTTACGGTCGTACAACTATAGGTGATTCGTCTTGCAGAGAGCAAGTAATACGCTATCAAACCTAAAGATTTTTATCATCATGACCTTCTAGATTGAAAATACGGAAATTGCGATAATTAAGAAACAATATTTGACACCCGCATATTTCCGAAGTACAAATTCCAAACTGATGATATTTATATATACGTACCTCCTATTTATCATAATCACCCTTAGAAAAAAATGGGAAGTATGCAAAGTTAAGAAAAAAAATGGTTAACAATGGCAAATAACCAAGAAAAATTCCATGAAATAATAATTTTTTATAAAAAGAACAATATATTACACCTTTTCTTGCGTAATCTAGATTTTTTTGTTAACTTTGCAGGAAAAGTACAATATAATACACTACTTGGTATGAAAATTCAAGAAGTAATGAAATTGCAGCGTAAGGCCTTGGGGATTACCCAGCAAGACCTTGCGGACATGTCTGAGATAGCCATTTCTACCATCAAGAAAATAGAGAGCGGTAAAGGCAACCCTTCCTTATCGACGGTTGAAAAAATCATGGATATCCTTGGCATGGAGGTTAAATATGAGATTCGTCAAACAGTTTAAATAAAGTAAGTTATGAGAAAAGCTATCGTTTATTGCCACGACACAGAAGCAGGACTCTTAGAGGAGTCAACTCCTGGCAGAGGTTATACCTTCACATACGACAAGCAGTATATGATGGATAGGACCCATGAACCTGTCTCACTTACCATGCCTTTCAGGGAAGAGCCTTATCAGTCTGGTTATCTATTCCCGGTTTTTACCAATATGCTTCCAGAAGGAGCAAACAGAAAGATAGTCTGCAGAAGTTGGCGATTGGATGAGAAGGATTTCTTTGGACTTCTTCTGAAGATAGCAACCCATGATACGATAGGTGCAATAACCGTAAAAGAAGTAGAATCATGAAAGAATTAAATCATTGCCCATCCACCCTTGCAGATGGGTTTTCCACTTACTCTCCTACAGCTTGCAAAAAACTGTTTGATGGCCAGAAAGTGTCGCATTTGCTTGATTTTGAAATAGATGAAATCAGTAAGACATCAGAGACTATGATAGCCATGAGGCGTATCTCCGTATCTGGAGCTCAGGAGAAATTTCCTGCAGTGATAGAGAATGGAATCATCAGAATTTCGAAGACGGATGAACGCTCTCGCTATATCCTGAAGCCAGCACCTTGGGACAATACTCTTTATACAAGGAAGCAGATTCCAGCTAACGAGCATCTTACCATGCAGATAGCCTCACAGGTATATGGTATCATTACAGCAGAAAACGGTCTTTGCTTTACCCCTCATGGAGATATGGTATATATTACCAAGAGATTTGACATAGCCAAGGATGGAAGCAAATATCTCATGGAGGATTTCGCCTCTCTGGTTGGTAAGAATGAAGCAGAGCAAGGTACGTTTTTCAAATATGATGGATGCTTCGAGGATATTGCCTGTGCAATAAAACGATTTATTCCTGCCTGGATGATAGCCATGGAACGTTTCTTTAAGTTGGTTGTATTCAATTACATCTACGGTAATGGCGACGACCATCTGAAAAACTTCTCCATCATGAGAATTGGCGAGCATTACCAGCTTGCTCCCGCCTATGACCTGATGAACACCTGTCTCCATATCGAGGACGATGATTTGGGGTTGAATGGGGGGCTTTCTCTGACTCTGGAGAAAAGTGATGTGTATGAGCGGACAGGACATCCATGCCGTCTTGACTTTGAGAGATTCGGAGAGCATATCGGTCTGAAGAAGAAGCGTATAGAAATGATCCTTGACTCTTTTTCTTTATTGCCGGACGAAGTAGAGCATTTGGTCAACAATTCTTTTTTGACTGAAAAGATGAAACGTACCTATTTGCGAATAGTCAAAGAAAGAATTCAAAGATTCAAACGTAAATCAGAATGAGCTCCATGAAGGGTAATCATTCCCGGACTATCAAGACATGAGTAGTTGATAAATCATTGATTAACAATATAATAATATCCAATGAAACTTAACAAAATCCATCATGTAGCCGTGATTTGCTCCGACTATGAGAAATCCAAGCATTTCTATACAGATGTGCTCGGAATGAATATAGTAAGTGAAAATTATCGTGAAGGACGTGACTCCTGGAAGGCAGACTGCTGGCTTGATGACTCGTATGTCATAGAGCTCTTCTCCTTCCCTAATCCACCTGCACGTCCTTCCTATCCGGAAGCTGCCGGTCTGCGCCATCTTGCTTTTGAGGTGGATGATCTTTCGGATACAATTGATGAACTTGACAGTAAAGGCATCGCTCATGAACCCATCCGTACAGATGAATATACTGGCAAGCGATTTGTATTCTTCTGTGACCCAGATGGTTTGCCGATAGAACTGTATGAAAAATAAAAAACTGTTCAAACGTATCTGATACAATGCAGCAAGTAAACATTCAATATTACAGTTCGCCTTGTGGAGAAATTATCCTGGCATCGGTGGGCGATGAATTATGCCTTTGTGATTGGAATGAAATGCCATGTGCAGAGCGCAATAAGCTTCGGCTTTCGCGGTATATGAAGGCTGAGTTCAAGATTGAAACATCCACTATCTTGGAACTGGCCAAGACGCAATTGGACGAATATTTCACCGGCAATCGCAAGACATTCGATATTCCGTTGCACCCTGTAGGAACTGATTTTCAGAAAAAAGTATGGCATGCATTGCTCAACATACCCTACGGAGAAACAAAAAGCTATAAGGAAATAGCCATGAGTATGGGTAACCCCAATGGCACAAGAGCCGTTGCTGGTGCTATCGGAGCTAATGGTATCTGCATTTTCATTCCCTGCCATCGTGTTATCGGCAGTAATCATTCCCTGACAGGTTTTGCCGGAGGATTGGATGCGAAGAGAAGGTTGTTGAAGCTTGAAGCAGAACATAAACAACTTAAAATGTTGATTTTCAAATAAGAAAAAATACAAAAATAAAAGAAATGAACATCAAGTCAATAGGTAGTAAAATCAAGGGAAATCCTAAGATGGTAGAGGGTACGGTATATTCCATGCTCATCATCTGTAGTATTTCCCATTTCTTGAATGATATGATTCAGTCGATTATCCCTTCCATCTATCCGATTGTGAAGGATAAGTTCGACTTCTCGTTTGCACAGATAGGTATCATCACGCTGGTCTTCCAGATGACGTCGTCCATCCTGCAACCTTTTACAGGGCTTTATGCTGACAAGCATCCCCGTCCCTATGCTCTTTCCCTCGGCATGTGCTTCACCTTGGTGGGCTTGCTCCTGCTGGCTTTTGCCGAGAATTATTTTCTGATTCTTCTGGCTGTGAGCGTCGTAGGTCTGGGCTCATCCGTGTTTCATCCCACAGCTTCAAGAGTGGCACAGATGGCATCGGGAGGCAAGAAGAGTCTGGCACAATCTATCTTTCAGGTGGGCGGCAATGGCGGATCGGCAGTTGGTCCGCTGCTGGCTGCCATCATCATCCTGCCTTTCGGACAGCATGCCATCTCCTGGTTTGCCCTTGCAGCCCTCCTCGCTGCCATCATCATGGTAAGATTGGGAGTCTGGTACAAGGCACGACTGGCTTACGTGGTGAACCATCCACAGAAACAACCGCTTCTCAATACCCATATTTCTAAAAGGGTGAAGTATTGGGCACTGTTTATCCTCATCATGCTCGTGTTCTCCAAGTATTTCTATACGGCATGCATCACGAGCTACTTCACCTTCTTCCTGATGGATAAGTTCGGTGTCTCGGTACAGACTTCACAGCTGTGTCTCTTCGTGTTCCTTGCTGCCTTTGCCATAGGAACTGTGGCAGGAGGAATGCTGGGTGACAAGTTCGGCAGAAAGTATGTCATCTGGTTTTCCATTCTGGGAGCAGCACCTTTCGCCATCGCCATGCCTTTCGTCAACTTCACGTGGACCATCATCTTTACCTTCCTGTCAGGATTGATCATTGCCTCGGCTTTCTCTTCCATCGTGGTATATGCCACCGACCTGATGCCAGATAAAGTAGGACTGATAGCCGGCATTTTCTTCGGACTGATGTTTGGTTTGGGAGGTTTGGGCTCTGCTTTCTTCGGCTGGTTAGCAGACAAGACGAGCATCGAGTTTATCTTCCAGGTGAGTGCCTTCCTGCCATTGCTCGGCATCATAGCAGGATTCTTGCCGAATACACAGAAGAAAAGCGTTGAAGAAACGGATGAAAACGCAAAGTAAATGAAAAACTAAAATGATAAGAGAATATTAACAAATGGAACAAGAAGAAAAGAAACAGAAATCTCAAGCTGCAGAGAATCAGGCATCCTGCTCGTCTCTGCAGCCAGTTGCACCACATCCTTTTATTTCTGTCATACCGCTGGCAGTACTTATCACCCTCATCGTCCTGGTTGTCAAAATCTTCCCTGATGATGCCCTGGCTGGTGCCTCTCAGGTGGCCCTCATGATAGCCACAGCCGTTTGTGTAGCACTCGGTATGGGCATCTATAGGATGAAATGGAATATCTTTGAAGAGATGATCAAAAAGACCGTGGGCGATGCCGGAGTATCTATCCTGATCCTGCTGCTCATCGGAATGATGTCAGCTACCTGGATGATCAGTGGTGTGGTACCCACATTGATATATTATGGTGTACAGATCATGTCGCCAACCTTTTTCCTTCCCTGCGCATGCATCATCTCCAGCATCATTTCTGTGATGACGGGAACCTCATGGACCACTATTGCCACCATCGGTATTGCTCTGATGGGAATCGGTGATGCCCTGGGAATACCAGCCCCCTACACCGCTGGAGCCATAATCTCCGGTGCCTATTTCGGGGATAAACTCTCGCCAATGAGCGATACCACCGTCCTTGCTTCGAGTATAGCCGGAGCGGATCTCTTCTCACATATCCGCTATATGCTCTATACTACCATACCAAGCATCCTGCTCTCGCTGGTACTCTATCTCATCATCGGACTCTGTTATGATTCCAAGCCAGTGGATATCAGCCAGTATCTCACCGGTCTGAGTCATGGTTTCAATATTTCCCTGTTTACCATGCTCGTTCCGGCTTTTACAGGATGGCTCATCTACCGAAAGACGCCATCCCTCATCACCCTTCTTCTTTCAGCCCTTTCAGCATGCATCTGTGCCCTCATTCTCCAGCCGGAAGTGCTCGTAAAGATAGCAGGTGAAGACAGCATCTCTGCCAAAAGCCTCTTTGAAGGAATCATGACCACCTGCTATACCCATACCCAGGTAGATTGCGGTATGGCGAACATCAATGATCTCGTAGCCACCCGAGGTATGGCTGGCATGCTCAATACCATCTGGCTCATCCTCTGTGCCATGTGTTTCGGTTCATGTATGGTAGCCAGCGGCATGCTCCACGCCATTACCCACATGCTCCTGAAAAGCATCCACAGCACCGTATCACTTGTCTGCAGCACCGTGACATCAGGCGTCTTGCTCAATCTCGTTATGGGTGACCAGTTCCTGAGCATTATTATGAATGCATCTATCTACAAGGATGAATATGCCGAACGAGGCTACCGTCCGGAACTCTTGAGCCGAAGTACAGAGGATAGCGCTACCGTAACGAGCGTATTGGTTCCATGGACAGCCTGCGGTATGACGCAGAGTACGGTTCTTGGTATCCCGACCCTGGTCTATCTCCCCTTCTGCTTCTTCAACATCATCAGTCCTTTGATGAGTTGTCTGGTTGCCATCCTTGGCTTCGTACCCAACCCACAACCCAAGGAAAACAAAGCATCAGCAGCGCAAGAGTCTGATATCCATTAAATATATAGGAGATTCATATATATAGGAGACTCATAAAAATGAAAAAAGATTCAAAAGGAAACCAAGCAAAATATGTAGAACTCAATTTGTTTCCTGAGGAGAAAGAGGATCATCAGAAAGACTCTATCTCTTCAGAAGACATGGAAAGCGATACTTCTCCAGACAAAGAGTATGACTTGACAGATTTGTTTGAAAGACTTTCCCAATCAGCTTTCCGCAGCCGTTTCCACCTCTCGAAGAAGGATAAGGAATATATTGCAGAAAAGGGCTTGGTAACCATCCGTAAGCATGCGGAGGATTTCGTTGCCAAACGCCTTGCTCCTGCCGTGATTCCCAATGACGGCAAGCAGACGCCTATGAGAGGGCATCCTGTATTCATTGCCCAGCATGCTACAGGCTGCTGTTGCCGTGGTTGTTTCTTCAAATGGCATCATATACCTGCTGGAAGACAGCTGACAGGAGAAGAACAGCAGTATGCTGTAGCAGTACTGATGGCATGGATTGAAAAACAGGTTTGTTAACACCCAACTTGCATTGGATATCTTGCCAATCTATACCATCATCGACATGATAGAGACTGCAGGATAACCCATAATATAATGAAAGAGAGTCTGTAAAAAAACGGACTCTCTTTTAATACTGAGCTCCTTTAAACCAGTCCGCTTAAATCAATGGAATATTTGGTAGGAAGTTTCTGCTCCTTCTTGATAAACATCAGCATGTAAATAGGGAGATAAGTGATTTTTCCCACCTTCTTCACATTATCATTACACAGCACATAGGCTTTAGAAATCTGATAAGTTGTTGAGTTCACCACATTCGTAAGCGCTTTATGACGCTCATAATCCTTGCCCGATTTAACCTCTATCGGCAACACCTCACCATTTTGCTCTATCACAAAATCCAGTTCACCCTGGCGCTTGTTGTTATAATAATACAACTGGAAACCGTGCGCCCAGAGCTCTTGTGCTACGGCATTCTCATATACCGAACCAAAGTTGATGGACGGTTCGTTATCCAAAATCTTCAGTTGAATGCCATCCGCATAAAGACTTGCCAAAAGACCAATATCTGCCATAAACAGCTTGAATAAGTTTCTGCTGCTCGACAAAATCAACGGCACAGTAGGCTCCTCAACATTATATACCGGCAAAGCTACACCGGCATCCTTCAACCACAAGAAACTGTTCTGATAACGTGCAAACTTGATGTTTTCATTCAGGTTCTTCAATATGAAACGTTTGTTCTTGGCATCAAGCTCAGCAGGGATCCTGTCAAAGATTTCCTGAATATACAATTTATGGTCAGGGTCATATTTCGCTATATCCTGCTTATAGAGACGTATGATAGCCTGCTGCTCTGCCATTACATCTTGCAGATTATTGGTAGCCAGATATTTATCAACAGCTGCAGGCATTCCACCTACTATAAGATAAAGGCGGAATACCTCCATCATCTTTTCATGGATGAATTCATCTACAGCAGTCCCTTCCGTAAAATGTTTCCTCAAAGCATCTATAATTCTATCGTTGATACCAACTGCTGTAGCAAACTCCTCCAAATCAAGAGGATACATATCTTTCACATCCATATATCCCACTGGTGCAGAACGGAGATTCTTGATCTCCACTCCCAATAGGCTACCGCTTAAAACATAGCGATAGCTCCCCTCTTCCACCAGAAATTTGATGGCAGTTACGATTTCCGGGCATTCCTGCACTTCATCAAAGAACACAAGGGTACTGCCCTTGATTAAATCCTGGCTGGTCACAGTGGAGAGACGCAACAAGATGTCTTGACTATTCTTCGCCTTGCTGAAGACCTTTACCAAGCCTGGATTTTCGATGAAGTTGATTTCTATGAATCTTTCAAAATGTTCATGACCGAAACGACGGATAGAATATGTTTTTCCTATCTGTCTTGCTCCTGTCAACATCAAAGCTTTCTTATTCGCTTCGAAGAAATCAGCTAAATATCTGTCTATCTTACGTTTAATCATATCCTTGTCCCCTTTTCTAATATTAAACGGACGTATTTTGCCCGCTTTTCCATGGCAAATATACGATAATTTGTCCGTTTTTCCAAGGTATTTACGCATCTTTTTGTCCGTTTTTCCAAATTTTAACAGTTACTACCATACTTCTACCCCTATAGGTTCTTTACCAGTACGTTCCAGACAGCTTTTGCGAACCAAGTTCTCCAGTTTCTCCACCATTTTACGTTTGTTTTCCTTAGAAGCATTCCAACGGCTTTGAGTCTCCTTGTTAACTTTGTTGTATCCAAAGGCAGCCATCAATCATGTGCTAGTAATGATGTGTGTGCGTAAACAGGTTGCATGAAGTGTGCAAACGTTTGCACAAAAAAATGTAGCCTTTTTGAAACTTTTTCTTGCTTCGTATTGGATTTTCTCTTAAGTTTGCAGTCGAAAAGGAAACCCGGTGACATCCACCATGTTACAAGGATAAGCCGGCAAGTTCTCAATAGAAGTGCAAAAAATGAAATTGATTCGGATGATGAAACAAAAAAAATTACTTATAGTGTCTGTCTTACTTGTATTGGCTGTTTTCTCTAGCAGAGCGCAGAAAGTAGCCATAAAGACAAATATACCCTATCTTGCCACATCAACCCCCAACTTGGCGATAGAAGTCGCAACGGGTGACAAGCACTCATTTTCTATAGGTGGAGGGTGGCAGCCTTGGCAATTCTCAGATACCAAGAAGTTGAAACATTGGCTCGTGCAACCCGAACTGCGATACTGGACGTGCGAAACCTTCAACGGACACTTCTTCGGCATCCATGCGTTGGGAGGACAATTCAATGCAGGAGGCATAAAGCTGCCTTTCGGGTTGTTCCCATCGTTGCGCGACAACCGTTATCAAGGCTGGGCCGCCGGTGGAGGCTTGTCTTATGGCTATCAATGGGTAATGTCACCCCGATGGAACTTTGAGCTGTCGGTGGGCGTGGGCTATCTCTATGTCGACTACAAGAAGTATGAATGTCGGGAGTGTGGCAAGCCCGTTGAAAAGTCACACTACAACTACATCGGTCCAACCAAGGCCGCCATAAGTCTGATATACTGTCTGTAACGTTAACTCATAAACAAATATGAAAATGAACATTATAAATAAATGCCTCTTGGGAGCCGTCCTCCTATACATACAGCCTGCCACTACCATGGCAGACAACAACCATGGCTACTTCTGTGGGGTGAACAACGAGACCATACGTCTCAAAGCCGGACAGATAGCCTTGTCGTTCACACTCGACCTAGGAAAACAGACCGTCAAGAGCCAGCACCGTCGTACCATCATACCCATCATACGCACCGATGACAACAGCCACTCGGTAGAGCTGGCTCCTGTGGTGGTAAGCGGACGCACACGAGCCTTGAAAGACCGTCGTTCCGGTAATTCATACGCGCCAACCGACAAGCCCTACATCACACTGGAAGGCAATAAGACCCGATTTGTGGAATACAAAGCCAACATCGACCGACAGCCATGGATGGACAAGGCTCGATTGATACTTAGAGAAGAGGTGGTGGGGTGTGCCTGTGGCGGGCTGCTCGACAACGAACAGACCGTAGGCGACCTGCTGTATGCACCGCAACTGGCACTGTCGGACGAGATGAAATGTCCTAAAGAATACGATATCAGGACGAAGAGTTGCGATGCCTTTCTGATATACCCTGTCAACAAGACCATCCTGCTACCCAATCGCTATGGCAACCGCCAAGAACTAAACAAGATAGATTCGGTGTTGACAGCTGTCGAGAACAACCCTGTCTATGTCATCAACCGAATTGACATCGCAGGCTATGCATCGCCCGAAGGCACGCTGAACCACAACAAGTGGTTGGCAGAAGGCCGCGCCCAGGCATTGAAAAGCTACGTGAGCAAAAGATATTCATTTGCCAACTCGCTGTTGACAGTAACACCTAGGGGTGAGAACTGGGATGGACTGAAAGAAATTCTGTCCAAGATGGAGATACCATACAAAAGTTCTATCATGGAAGTCATAAAGAGAGAAAACGATTTGGACAAAAGGGAAGAGTCCATCAAGTCGATAGGCAGTGGCGAACCTTACAGAATCCTGCTGACCACAGTTTATCCCATGCTGAGGAAGAATATATTCAGAGTGGAATACTACAGCCGGGAAAGAACACCGGAAGAAGCACGAAAGATGGTTGAGACCCATCCCGAAGAACTCAACGTCTACGAGTTTTACACCGTGGCCGACACATTCTATGGCAACGACAAAGCGCAAAGAGACCGCACATTGATGATTGCTGCCGACAGCCACCCTACCCACTCCATAGCCAACCTCAACGCCGCGATAATCGCACTGCAACGAAACGACACCGCTAAGGCTGAGAAATACCTGCAGCACACGGCGAACGAACCGTTTACATGGAACACGCGTGCCTGTCTGCTTTGGAAAGAAGGCAAGGAAGAAGAGGCCGTGGTATGGTGGAAAAAGGCTGCAGAGGCCAACGACCCGAAAGCGGCTATGAATCTGGAAGAAGTGAGAAAGAGAAATTCTGATATATAATCAATTAATTAATTACTTAACACATGAAAACAAAACAACTTTTCTTTTGTAGTCTGACGGGGTTAGCCCTGTTGACTACCAGTTGCTCATCGAACGATGAAGCTTTGAACGGAGGAAATGGAGCCTCTAACGATGGCAATACCTACGCACAGATTGCCATCTCTGTGGCTAACAGTGCTACAACGCGTGCCGACGGAAATAATACCGGTGACGAAGTTTTTGGTACCGACGATGAATACACCGTCAATGACCTTACTGTGGTGTTGGCCAATGAGAATGACATTGCTATGCAGGTCATTACTCCAACACTGAAAACAGTAACGAACAAAGACGAGGCTGACAAACAAGTTCGTGTTACAGAACCATTCACATGTACTCCCGGCAAGTATAAGGTATACGTCTTGGCCAACTACAAGAACAGCCAAAGCTCATTAAGCCCTATCATCAAAGGATCTACAGATATGAAGATGGTATTCGGTATAGGCGACATCACCAAACTCTATACAGAGAACAATTTCTTCATGACCAATGTTTCTGCTCCGGAAGAGAAAGATATCGTTGAGAAAGCGACCGGAAAAGAAGTAAATGATGATGGAACAGAAAAAACAGGTGGAAAAAACGTGAATCTCGTGACAGTAAACGTTGAGCGTGCTGTTTCAAAGGTTACATTCGGCAATACCGCCGACAAACTATCCTTTAATATAGAAGAAGGAGGCAACATTATAGCCAAGGCCAAGTTGGAAGGTGTCAGCCTGATAAACCTGAATAATAAGATGTTTCTTGTAAAGGATGGGACGCTTGCACAGAACAAACCAGTTACTACCAACGATTGGCCCTACCCTGTGGATCCGAACTATTACAAAACAAAGGAAGACGCAGATTACGCAACTTACATTACAGATAACTTCACCCAAAAAGAAGCATCAAGCTTCTCTGCTCCAAGCGATGCCAAATTCTATTGTCCGGAAAACACAATGTCAGCCCTTGCCCAGTTAAACGGTCAGACCACTGGCGTTGTCTATAAAGTGAATTACAAACCTGAAGGCAAGTATTATACAGAACTGGCTGCGGAAAATGGAACAGACAGCTACAGCCAGATGTTTGAAAAAGTACTGGCGCTTGGTGATGATGTTAGAGACGCTGCCATCACGAAAACCATATTCACTACAGCAGAAGGAACAGACGGTACAAACGGAACATTCTATTCATACAACGGCTATGTCTTCAAAACTAAGGCAGGTGCACGCTTGTACAAGGCCATTGCAACCAATCCGGGCGCTGATGCCACAACTGTCAACACAGCTTTCAAAAATAATGAAAGCGATGACGATATTCAGACCTACGCTGAGGGTTACTGCTACTACACCGCATGGATTAAGCACAACCCAGGCGGAACAACTATGCAGCAAGACAAGTATGGAGTGGTGCGCAACTTCTGGTATGAACTGACAGTAAACAGCATCAAAAAGCTGGGCTACAGCAAGCCAACCTATAAGGACCCTAAAGATCCTGACGACAAGGCAGAAGCATCCATACAGGTGCAAGTCAACATCAAGAAATGGCGTTGGGTTAAACAAAATGTAGATTTGGAATAAGCCAATAAATACAGAATACGAATATAAACAAAAGCTCGGTATCTCCTTCCTGGCAACAAGAAGGAGATACCCCACAATGGAACAAGCATTCCACCAATATTAACATTATGCATAACAACCGCTTTTATTATCCGATGATAGTGTTGTGTCTTGCACTGACCGCCCTGTTGTCCTCCTGCGTATACGAGGATGAGAAGCCATGTCCGTGCGAGGTGCGCTTCGTCTATAACTACAACATGGAGTTCGCCGATGCCTTTCCATCGCAGGTGAACTGGGTGAAGCTGTTCATCTATGATGACCGTGGGCGGTTCGTTTCAACCGTTGAAGACCACATCACACGACACGATGGGAATTATAGTCTGCCACTCCGATTGCAAGCCGGAACGTACACACTGGTGGCATGGGCAGGAACCGACAACACGCCTTCGTGCTACAACATCTCACCCCAACAACCCACCACAGAAAACAGCATCGACCAGCTGCAGCTCAATCTGAAGCTCGGCGATACACAGACCGTCTACGACAAGTCGCCCGAAGACTTGTGGCACGGTATCACTGAACATTTCACCGTCAGCGAGACAGCACCCAGCCGGGCTGTAGTCCCACTGGTAAAAGATGTCAACCGATTCAAGGTGTTGATACAGTCGGCGGACGACAAGCCTCTTACGGCCAACGACTATTCACTGGCCATAAAAGCGGCCAATCATACCTACGACTACCGCAACAACCTCACAGACTGCCCGGCGCTGGAATATCGCCCCTACAGCATGAAAGAGGCCGTTATAGACAATCAGACCGCTCCCACCAATACCGCCCTATTGGCAGAGATGGCCACCCTCAGACTAACCACCGACAAAGCGTCGCGGTTCGTCGTACACAACCAAAAGACCAACCGGGATGTGTTCAACATCGACTTGGTGAAATACCTGGAGATGATGCGCCTAGACAAATACAAGGACATGTCTCTACAGGAGTATCTCGACCGTGAGAACAACTATCAAATTATACTGCTCATCGGTCGTGACAGCAACAACGCCGAAGTGGTGCTGTCGCTGCAAATCAACGCTTGGCGAATAGTATTTAACAACAACGACTTGTAAAAACGACAATTGCCATCATGAGAAAGTATATTTTGTTATTATTCAACATAGCCATCCTACTGATGACAACAGGATGTTCGGACTGCGGGTTTGGACCTGACGGCCCGACACATTCCGTGACTGTATATATCCCCTACAGCAATACCACACGAGAAGGCAGCGACACTCCCGACGCTGACGCTGTTGATATTCAGGGCAATGAAGGAGTCATAACCGACCTTTGGTTCTTCGCCTATCCTATAAAAGGAAATGGCGAGGCCGTGGTGCGCAGAATAGACATCGACCAACTCTCATCCGACAACAACTATCGAGTGTTCTACTGCGACCTCAAGCAGGGGGAATACAAAATATATCTGACGGCCAACATTCCGGGCATAAGCATATACACAACAGAAGATCAACTCAAGGCAAAAACGCTCGACTTCAGCAACGGCAATTTGCCGGTGCAAGGTAAGCTGCCACTACTATACGAATACAAAAATAACGAAGATAACAATAAGCTGAATGTGAGCCCATCCACCTCGGCTACCATAACAGCCAACATGATCTTTGTTTGCTCCAAGGTGAAGTTCTCGTTGCGTTTCAACAACAAAACTTTCTCCCAAAACTCTTTCGGATCCAACCGGTTGAAGATTACATCAATCACGGTGAAAGACATTGTAAACACAGGGGGACTGTTTGACGGAAAGGGAAACAATGGAACACAAGAACAGACGCTCACGGTCAAAAATGAAGTTGACTTCAACAAAGACGAATGGAGCTACACTGACATTCTCTATTTGCCAGAGAACTATAACAACAAAAAAAACACCTATCTTGAGATTAAAGGTACAGAACTTACTTCCAAAGGAGACGAGACCACAATCACCCACACCTACATACTGCCCTTGGGAGGCGTAGCAGGGAATAAATCGGGAGGCGACTTGGAACGAGGTACGTTCTACGATATGACTGCCAGCATCACCGGCAAGGGTAAAATGGATATGGATATCAATATGAGTGTCTTTGACTGGACATTGCAGGATGTCTATGCCGACTTCAGCCAAACATCGCTATGGGTGTCGCGCACAGGAAAGCTCGTCGGCAGCAACGACGACAGCAAATTTGACCACGACAATAAAACCGGCCAACAGATACTCGTCACCTCACAATACAACGACTCTATCGGATATAAAACAAACGCCAAAGAGGTAACGGTGGAATGCGTGAGTAAAATCGGCGAGAAACCTCTTGTTCTGGCAACAGTCAACAAACAGAGCGGACAAATCCTCTTCACCGTCAATCCTGAGATACTGATGGGCGAATATGATGGGCAAACTAAAGGTACGGCAGTGGTAGCCATCCGCGCCAACAATCTCGTGAAATACATTGACGTGCAATACAATGTAACGCCTTTCCTCAACGTCACACCGCTCGAAGTGGAGATACACACGCATGAAGGTGAAGTGCAGCCTACGTATACAGTCTTGTTCGAGACCAACCTTGGCGGTATAACGATTAAACCAGAGTGTCTCACCAGCGACAACAACGGCAAGGTGGAGATAACGTATGATAAGGAAACTTCAAAGGGAAAAATAATCCTCCAATCAGACGGAAATGCCAAAAATACATGGACAAAATCTTTCACCGTCTCTCCAAGCAGTTCGGGATACGACGAATTGAAGAAGCAAGTGAAGGTTACGGTCATTCCTCCTCTGAACGACTATAGAATACATTTCATTGCCCTCAACGATAGCCGACAAGTGCAGCAAGCACACTTCCATCTCCTCACCGATCTTACCGAGCTTGCCGGCAACAAGAATTGGCAAGCCTATTACATATACCTATACACCCAGTATGGCATGACCGATAAAAAAGATGGAAACGGTATCCCCAATAGCGTGTGGTATTTCTTCGACAAAAAAGAAGGTCAAGATAAGCCTTCTTGGCCGGGAGTAGAAATGAAAGAAGACTTGGAAAACGAGGGGTGGAAGCTTTTCGAACTATCCACAAAACAAAAAGGATGGTGCAGCATCGTAGGAGCGAAAGACAAATATCCCAAAACCGGCGAAACACTGATAATGTTCAATAGTGGCGAAGGCAATAACGTCCAGCGATATCCGTTCTCTATGGAACCGGGTGTGCCGCTCTTCGATTTCAAAAACCGCGAAGGATGGTTTGTCTACGACCCTACTTCCAACCTACACGAATTTTTCGAGAGCAAACCCGAAATCTATCTGGAAACATTTTATATGTACTATCCCAAGGATAAGGATGATCACGCCATAAACAACTGGTACATACAATATGGCACAGACGGCAGCAACCGACAGATTACCCTATACGGTAAGGCCGGTGATGAAGGATTCAGCTACCAAGGCAATTCTAGCAAATACGCTGATTGGAAACTCTCCACCTTGAAATTTTGGTGCGTCAAAGGACGAGAAAACAAATATGTCATTGTGAAAGACGAAGGTAAAAACAAAGAATACGGTATTCTCTTCGGTGGCAAACGCTTCAAGGGCAACATCGGATATTACAAGGATGGAAGTTGGTATGAGGGCACTCCCCCGACAACCACAAACACAAAACAAAAAAGAAGAACTAGAAGATGAACAGCAAATACACAAAGATTTTACTGGCTCTGACGATATGTCTGTTGATGTCGGCCTGTTCAGACGACATTTTCAGCGGAACAGACTATTTCGACAACGGCAAGGTGACACTACGGTTGGTCGTTCCCGCCACTACCGTAGTGAACACAAGAGCCAATCCCGATGAGACAATCAGTGGCAACGATTTATATGTCATCGAATACGGTGACCAAGGCAGCTTTGTGGCAATGAGAAAGGTCAAGTCAAGCAATTTCAGCGACAACACCCTGACCATCAATGATGTCAATACCAAGACAACCGACATTCACATTGTTGCCAACGGCGATGACATACTGAAAGGCAAAGACAATATGGCAAAACTTGACGATGTGTACAGCGATAAGATACCTGTGTACAGCGATAAGGTACCATCGCCCCCCGTACTTTGGGGACATATCAAAATGAGTGAACTGAAAAGCGGAACGAGCAACACGGTCAGCTTATTGCGCAATGTGGCGAAGGCCACTCTGAACAAAGCAGAATCGATAAAAGATAAGTTCGAGATAACGGGTTGGGAAATCACTAAAACGGCCAACCAAGGCAGTATCGCTCCCCAGGACTATACTGTCCCTGTCGAAAACACGAACGAGCTGGCCGGAGACGAGCTGAACAAAACGACAGGCGATTGCGACAAATCCAACCCCGCCGAGCTTTATCTCTTCGAAACCCCTGAAACGGTCGACTCGCGCATAGTAATCAAAGCAAACAAGAAATACTACACGGCCAACTTTCTGGATGATAAGGGCAGCAAACTGCCCCTGCTGCGCAACCACTACTACAAGATGACTGTGACCGCCACAGGTGACGGCTACGCCACTAAAGACGAAGCTCTGAATGCCCCGGCAGGCAACATCAAGGTAGAGATAAAAGACTACAATTTCATGGTGACCAACCTCATATCCAACGGGGCTTACGAACTAGGCACTTGCGACACCGTGCGGGTAGATGCCAATGGGAAGATATACAGTGTCGGAGGGGCTTACTTCGTCACTATGTGGGGCAACGGTGTAAATGCTGAAAACATTAAGCCTTCGCTCAGCGACCCAACAGTCAAGTGGCTGAAAGACGTCAGCAAAGATACAGGAACACCCATCTCTTCAACCTATTCGTCGGCAGGCAAAGGCTACAAACTGACCTTCACCTGCGACAAGAATCCCAGTGAGGAAATAAGGCGAACCACACTTACCGTGACTTTCGGCGTACTGAAACGCGACATCGTGATAGTGCAGCAAGGTAGCAACTTAAAAAAAGCCCGAACAACAATGATCTACGGACTGAATGGCGACTTTAAAAAAGGACAAGACTACATCGAGTTTTCCAAAGAGGTGAAAGGTATATCACGCGCAGCTATGGGCGGAACCTCAGAGCGCGACAATGGATTGCAACTGGGCATAGGTAGAGAAAACAACTACCATTATACCATTAAGAAGGAAACCGGAGACAAAATTTCCCAGGTCGAAGGGGCATTCGAGGTAGATGACAAAACCAATGGTGACTACTATACCATCAAGGCAAAAAACCAGAACGACGAAAGCGTATGGACTGGACGATTCACCATAACAACCCAAGAAGGGTACAAAATAATATACGACATCTACCACACGGGCATATTCTGGGAGGATAAGGCCGCCTATCAGCCGGCAAGCAACCGAACCAACACAAAGGGATGGTACTACTATGAGCTGATAGAGAGTAAAAACGGTGTGAGGATGCTCGACCGAAACCTAGGAGCAACATCTGTAGACGATCCTGGTGGCTACTATCGCATAAAAGAGAGTGACGACAGGGCCTCGGCTATGGCCGACATCTGTCCTCCAGGCTTCTCTATACCTACCGCCTCACTGTGGAAGCAACTGACACCTGAAATGAAACTGGTGACACGCACCACTGGCAAAGGCACCATCTACCAGTCTATCGAACTGCCGGCTGCCACCTCCACCCAAAGCATACGATTCCCTTACGGAGGTATGCACAACGGATATGAGGTGACCAACCCATCGATTGGCTACTATTGGTCGTCTACCATCGTTTCAGGCAACCAAGGTTTCGATTTCACCAGCAACGAATATGGCTATTGGTACAACGTGGCGCGCCTGTCGAGCGGCAGCAAAAGTATGCAAAACGTAAGGTATGTAGGGGGCAGCAACGGAACGTCTACCGGTGTGTACAAATACTTGAACACCCGATGCGTGAAATCAAGCAGTGCCGTGCTCGACAAAAACCGACTAACGATACACGACAACAGAGGAAGCAAGGAACCACTGTATATCTACATACATACCGAAAACGATGAATACAGGAACAGACGTTACGGTGAGATGATACGAAGCAAATCGGATGGCTCTGAGACCACCATCTACTACGATATGATCGACCCTGACCGGATAATGGAATCGATTGGCAAACCGTTGTACATCCGTTTCCGACAGGGGGATGATTTAGTGGACAGTGGATGGATTGGCGAAAAGAAATTGGTGGGAAACCAACGAGAATTTACCGTTGAATAATTACATTTCCTTCATTCCGCAACACTATTATAAATAAAACTTTTAAGTACCTGGGCAACAAAAAGTTGCCCAGGATTTTTCTCATATCGAAGAATTCACTTATCTTAGTGTTGTAAAACAAACAAGAGAATTCAACGATAGATATGGCAAACAAATACGAATTAGCAGAGGGTGGAGATGAAAGCCTGAAGGTGAAAGGCCTGTTCTATTATGGTGTTGTGAAGGTGAAGGGAAAAAACCATACCTACATCAGTTTCGTGAGTGGCAGTAATGGTAATAACACAGGCCGCTACAAAGCGATGCCAGATTGATAAGTAAGAAAATAATTGATAACTAAGACAATATTATAAGGATGCTTACACTTTTATTATAATTTCAGGGTAAAATAACAGAGAGTCCACAGCAGGCTAACAAGCCAGCTGTGGATTTCTTGATTCTTAGCTTCACTCAAATCTGCACTAGTGTCCCGTTTAGTCTGGACGATTATTATATAAGTTATTAATATCCAATATTTTATGTTCTAGAAGTTGTGTATTCGATTTGATTTTGTACCTTTGCACTCATATGGTATCCTAGCCTATTTTAACCTACTAAAACAGTTCTTTCAACTAAGAAAAGAAACATTTATACTTAGATAAAATCTCCGTTCATAGACGTTGAATGTCCGTTCAATGTCGATGAACCGCCATTCATAGACGCTGAACCGCGGTTCAACGTCTATGAACGGAGATTTCAATAGGGTTAAAGAACATTTTATCCTATAATCAACCAAGACTTTTCCCGAGATTAACCCATTATTAATACAGCAAGAAGGAAGAAAGGAGATAAGAGGAAGCCTGAAAAGAAATAAAAGGAGGAGAGAAAAGAAATAAGAGAAGGGAGAAAAGAAATAAAAGGTATAAGGAAATGAGATAAGGGGCATAAATGAAGAAAAGATGTTTTTAATTTGGTGGTTTCACCATTTATTCGTATCTTTGCCAACAAAGAGAATATCACTTAAAAGAAAGGCGAGCAATTATGGCAAGAAAACTATATCCGATAGGATTACAAACTTTCGAACGAATCAGAGTGGAAGATAAGTTCTACATTGACAAGACGGAATATGTATATCGTATGGCACATACTGATGGTACTTGTTTCTTCCTGAGCCGTCCACGCCGTTTCGGAAAGTCGCTGTTGCTGACTACCATGAAGAGCTATTTTGAAGGAAAGAAGGAGCTTTTCAAAGGACTCGCCATCGAAAAGCTAGAAAAGGATTGGATAAGCTATCCGGTGCTGCATTTCGATATGAGCATGGGCAAACACATGGAGATAGCCCAGCTGGAAAGATATTTCGACCAGCAACTTGCAGAACAAGAGCAGAAATGGGGCATTACGAATCCGGCTGTTGATGCCAACGTCCGCCTCATCTCACTTATCCAGACTGCCTATAGGGAAACGGGCAAGCAAGTGGTAATACTGATTGACGAATATGATGCCCCTTTGCTTGATGTGGTGCACGAGGATGAAAAACTGGAAGAACTTCGCAATGCCATGCGCAATTTCTACAGTCCGCTAAAAGGATGCGAGAAATTGCTCCGCTTCGTATTCCTCACAGGCATCACCAAATTCTCTCAGCTCAGTATCTTCAGCGAATTGAACAACATCACCAATATCAGTATGGACGAGCCGTATGCCGGCATTTGCGGAATTACGGAAGATGAACTGGTGAACGGAATGCGGGATGACATAGAGGCACTTGCTGAAAAATTAAACTTATCGTATGAGCAGACGTTAGCTAAGTTAAAGGATAATTATGACGGCTATCATTTTACATGGCCTTCTCCAGACGTTTATAATCCGTTCAGCTTATTAACCTGCTTTGCCAAGCAGAAAATTGATTCCTACTGGTTTGGATCAGGCACTCCTACTTATCTGATCAATATGATGCGCAATTTCAACTTTCTGCCAGCGAACCTGGGCGAGAGCATGGAAGCCGGAAAGGATGACTTTGATGCTGCCACGGAAACCATGACCACCATCATGCCACTGCTCTATCAGAGTGGCTACATCACCATCAAGGATTATGATGAAGAAACGGAGCTCTATACCCTAGCCATTCCTAACAAGGAAATAAGAGTTGGATTGTACAGAAGTTTGTTGCCTCATTATCTGACCTCAAAGACTGCGATGTGTAATACTACCATCGCCAAGATGTCGGTGCTTATTAAACAGCGCAAGATAGACGAAGCATTACAGTTGCTGAAATCGTTTTGGGAGACTGTGCCTTATTGCAACAACACCCATTACGAAGGTCATTACCAGCAAACGATGTATATCATCTTTGCCTTGCTCACGAATTTCAGGATTATAGTGGAGCAACATACGTCAAAGGGGAGAATTGATATAACCATGGAGACGGACGATACTATCTATGTAATGGAGCTGAAGTTTGGAAAGACTGCCCAGGAGGCTCTTGAGCAGATAGAAAGCAAGCATTATGCCGATGCCTTTGCCATGAGCGGCAAGGAAATTATCAAGGTAGGTATGAGCTTCAATATCAAAGATGACAACACCATCGTGTTCGATTGGAAATCATCAGAAATTTAGATGATAAAAACAAAAAGCGTGCAGGCGACTATGATGTGGCTTGCACGCTTTTTTCCTTTTATATTCTTTTTATATTCATCCTACAGCCACGCTGCTCTTTATCCATCAATTCTGGGAGAGAATCATTTTTATAATGCTGGCGAATCTGAACCATGACAGGACCATATTTCCAAGCCTCAAATTGTGCATCAAACATAGGCTCGCCCTTTTGAATCAAGCACTCACGCTGTGTGAAATAAAGTAGCTTATGCAACTTCATTTCATCAATACGAACGCCAAAATCATCCATATAGCGCTTGTATATTTAAGAGGCAACTTGTAATATTCCCATCATAGTCATTATTCATTTTATAGTTTATTGCCGCAAAGTTCCGCTTTTTTGTCAAAGATAGAGTTCTCACTTACATTAGGATTTATTATCTTATATATCCCAACAAATCAAGATACATCATTCTTGACTCTAAGCACTCATCTTCAGGAATATGATTTGCTTCTTTCTCTAAATCTTCTGTAGAGTACAAGAATTTGAAGCCATTCTTTTCATAAAAATGAAGCACATTTTCCTTATTGTAAGCATCAACAACAATGAAACGGCAACCAGTCTTATTGTTAGGATGAACAAACCACGATGCTATGTATTCAATCACTTGTGAACCAACAGATAAAACTGTTCCTTGAAACTCCTTTGCTACTCCAAGTCTTCCAATCAATACTGCAGGATAACTCCTTGTTCTTTTAGAATTAGGAATTTTCCTCTGTATTCGATTTCTTGAAGCATTTGGAATTAAAGCTGCCTTGATACTATCATTTGCTAACGTAAAAGCACAAACAATCTTCTTGTCATCTCCTGTTGTGGAAAAATAATAAGTTTTTCCCAACAGTTGCTCTGCATAAAGGAATGCATCTTGATGAAAGAAATCATCCAAGTCCTTATCTCCGCAACTAAAACTTTCCAACTCACCCTGTGTTGTAACAGGATATGGAAAGCCTCCACAACTATTTTGCAAAAGGTCCTTTTCCTCCATGTTCTTTCATATATTTACGTGAACGTTCCATAATGCGATCAATATCCTCAAAAGAAAAAACTAATTTTCTCCTCTGTGGATTGCGTTCATTCTCCTCTGCCTCACGAACAAATCGTTCAGCGGTCTCACCTGTCAAAACAGGAATGCTTCTTATCTCTAATGCCATAATCTTCTCCTTTTAAACGTTTAACTCTGCCGCAAAATTACGCTTTTTCCTCGAAACCACCAAAAGAATCACAAGAAATCTGCAAATCATCAACGAATTACCACAAAACCAGCACTTCAATAATCCTATCCACCTTTAGCAAGGCGGTCCCATCCCGCAAAACATGGCGAAGACCGCTTTGGTCCGCCAACCTTAGAGCGTAGCGGTTCCGAGCGACGAGGAGGAGCGGTTACATCCCCTGTCCCCTGAGGTTTCTGTCCCCCGGAAACGGGGGAACCGAAGGGGGTGTAAAGACCATTGAAAAGGGGCTGGGGGAAAGCGGTGGAGCCTCCCTTAAGGGTAAGGGAGGATGGGTGGGTTTTCGAAAAATTTTGATAGACTTTATAAAAGTCACAAAGAACATAGTAATAATCCACCAGTTGCCTTAACCCAATCCCCTCATTCATCAGATGCGAGTAGATATGAGTCAATTGGAAGATAATATTAAACTCCACTGTTGGGATCACAAGATAACCTCATATTGTCTTTTGATTGTTTTCCAACTGCTTCATTCTCTTCAATAGCAGAGAGTTAAGTAAGGACTTTATTTTTCTTTCCAACCTATCGTTATCTATTTTGACGATAGCAGCAAAATACAGTTAACTATAAAACACAATTTCTCCTACCCTCTATAGTATCATCATAGCGTTTTATATACTTATCTACGATTTGGATAGATAAGTCATCAAGATGAGAGCATCTATTATAAATATCTCTCAATTGCATATTCCGAAGATTTTCCAAATCTTCAATAGAGTCAACTATAGTTTGAGACGGATTATCTATAACCTCATTGTTGACTTCAGATGTTTGAGTAGCCGTCAGTTTCTTTGGTTTTATCTGCTTTAATAACTGCCTGCAAGACATATAAGGCTGGTTTTGAGCTAACCAATTATAAACTGCAATAAGGCACGTCATCTGCTGTTTTTCTCTCTCATCAAGTTGCTTGATCTCAACGACATCAACATAACCATCAAAAACCTGATGAAATAAGCTTTGCAATTTTTTCAACTTATCCTGTGCATCCAGCAATATCATCGTCATTCTTTGAACATCATTGATAAGGCCACCTGAAGGCTGGTAACACTGTCTGAAGAAGATTGTCAAATCAGTAGAATAATGAGAATACAAGGAGTTTAATTTCTTCAAATTATCTTTTGCACTTTGATCTTCATTCTCCTTTTTGTTAATTTCATAACCTAATCCGAATCTATTTATTTCAGTTGCAGGCAATTCTATGTGAGTATTTAAAATCTTATCACACACATCATAAGAAACTTGATCCATTTTGGCATTGTACGCCTTTCCTACTCGATGAATGTCATCAACACCTTGCCAATATTCTTTTATTACATCAACAAATAGCTTACGCAAAGTTATCAATTGATCACAATAAGCCTTTCTGGAAGGAAGAACATAGCTTTTTTCATACAAATGCACCATCATTGTGCGCGGCTCTTGCATATCATCAAGCGGTAACTTTTCTCTACTAATATGCTTTTCAAAAGTCAAATCTATATCTTCAAAAATCTCATCTTTTATGATCTCTGAATGATATACATCTGCATTTGGAAATGCTTTTCTCAGCAAATCAATATGATGCAGATTAATGCGATGCATTATATCTCCATCTCCATTTTCAAATTGTTTCCCTGCAGTAAAATAGTCTAAGAAAGTAAGACATTTAACCTCATTTTCACAAATTTCAAACTCCAAGATATTATTTTGGATACGAAATTGCTTAACGAAGTTTTCTTCCAGCTGATTAAATGTGGCAGAATCATAACCAGCCAGTTTCAGACCAAGAAGAACATCTGCCATCTCTTCTAAATTATTAGGAACCTTAGCATCCATCTTAAAATCAGCAAATTCTGGCTTATAAGAAAGCTGCAAATTACATATCGTTAAGAATTTTGCTAACCAAAAATAGTCACGCCACTCTTTAGGCTTTTCCAAAGAGATAGAACTATCAAGCCATTTACATAAATAGAAATAGACCTCAGTCTGCAAAGAAAATCTTTTTCTTACATCATCCATAGTAATACCTATATGGCTTCCAAACAATTTATCAACAGATTCCTCAAGTTCGATTTCCGTAAAGTTAACAGGCACTAACACTTGCCAACAAAGAGGCGCAGTTTGCCTTAACCAATCAAACGCGGCTTGATTATTATCAATATAATGTTTAACTCCACACCACACCAATGTTCTTGCCACAATATACGCTTGCATAGAGTTTATCTTCTTACCCTCCAATTCACGCAAAAGAGAATCAGGCGTATATTTTCCTTCATCTATAAGGGCCATAAGAAACAAAGGACTTGTGTTTTCATTAATATGCTCGAATAATTCCATACCAATTTCTTCTAAACCATTTCTATAATTCCTAAATATCTCTTCAATTATGATATGAGTCCTAATGGGGTGAACATCAGAAAATCCTTCACCATTATACTCAAAGAATTCACCTTTCATTTGGTCTATACATCGAGACAGGTCCATTGGAGAAAGATGACACAAGTTCCGAATGGCATTCACAGAGATATTTCCCTGCAAGACATTCGAGACAGATATATACTGAAGAAAGGAGGCATTTACATGATCAAGTCTTCCTATCTGTTCAGAGATTCTTGCCCTTAGAGGAACACCATGTGTCAAGAAATACACATATTCAAGCAATGTTTGAGGATGTCCGGATTCATTCCAAGCCTCTTCAAAGATATCAATATGGCACAATCCTCTATCGCATAGATGATCAAAGATATCCTTTGCCTCAGATTCGGTTAAATCTAAGGCAAGAGTAGAATAATGAAGTTTCTCATTAACCTTGTTTTTACACCTATTCCAATCATCCTGCCGGATTGTTACTAAGCACTTAACAAAAGGAGTATCCTCTATTTCATTTACCACTTGAATCCATGAAGTATCGTATGGCAGCACATCTAAATAAACAAAAGCTTCACTCTTCAAGCCTTTCGAAATATCTTTGATGGTGGCAATAATCTGCGATATGTTATTTCGATTTACATATTTAATCTCGTATCGTAAAGGAGTACCACAAATCTTCAAATAACGATATGCTAAACTACTTTTGCCAGAACCTGAGACACCCGTTATGAAAACAAGATTATTGTCTTTCAGCTTCTCATAGAGTTGTTGCAACTTTTCTTCTCTGACAACATCATAATTTTTGGCAATATGTATTTCCTTAGCAGATATACCTTGATAATAAGATATTTCAGAATTAACATCTTCCTGACAAACTGACTGAAAAAGTGGAATTACAGTTAGTCCAAATTGAGTAAAGAATTCCTTTTGGCGCACAGAAAACTCAATAATCTGCCCTACCTGACAACATAAATCATCATAAGTAGCAGACATTTCATTTATCACAAGATAACAAATCCACTGTACCAAGTAATCCTTTACTATTAAAGGATCAATAGATGGAAATCGATTCTTTAAAACAGATTCTACATAATTTTCCAACTCTCCTTGCGATTTAGACTGCCATAATATTTTTGCAGCAAGCTCCTTGGAAGAAGCATAATCCAAATGAAGAGTTTCCTCTTTTTTGAGCGACTTTACAAGAGAGGACACCTTCGTCAATCTATCAGAAATCACTCCTTTATCATTGCCATGTCCAACCGCCACGAATGATATTTTTACATTTGAATTTTCAGCTAAACTATCTTTACCACGAGAAAACAAAGAAGTAGATTTACCCTTGGAAAACAGATCAGAATACACGATAGTCCCAGAATAACACTTCACCTGTATGGTTTCGATAATTTGGTCATTCAAATATATGTCTAAATCTTCTCTTCCTTCGGGCACGAATACTTCTTTAGAATCAGCAGACTCTATCATTCTATACAACGTATAGAGATATTGAACATGATAACCAAAAACTGTTGATGAAACGGACATAACTATAACCTTTGTCTCAAATCTGATACTTAAAAATCAAGATTAAGCTTTAAATATTTCCTCATATAATTTCTCAATGCTCTCATTCACCATAACAGGAGCGAACACCCTCTCTCCGAAGCTTTTAGAATATTCAGCCATATTCCTGAGAAGATCAGGAGATTCCATCAGTTTTCGAAGCTGCATGATAAGCGCATCCACATCATCAAATGGGAAAGTGAGGCAGTTCTTTCCTTCTTCAATAACATCAGGCAGACCACCTACAGGAGTAACCACACAAGGTATGCCATAGGCCCAGGCATCAAACATCTGTTTTTCTATTTTGCAGAGGATAGTAGGAAAGCTATTCCTTACTTCATGCTAGATAGCGAGGTCTGGGAGAAAATCTTCCAACTGGTATCCCTTACCCATTCTGGCCATTATATACTTTAATACCCAATTAAATCCTCTTTCATCTTTGTATGCAGCTCTGTACCCAAAGCCTCGCTTCTAGGTTTGCCAAAGAATGAACGCTTTAGTTCCTCTACCGCTCCAAATCCCATACGCTCCATCTCTGCCAACTTATCATCATCGAAGTTCTGTTTGTTCTTCAGCAATTGACAAGCAGTAGAATTCAGACTTTGATATCTTAGTTCTAAACCTAGGGTATCTTGATTAACCACCATATTTCCCTCTGTATGAAGCCCGATTGTGAAGTCTGTTTCTGATACTGCAGTATAATTCACACCAATCAGTTGGTTTGAATAGAAATAAGAAAGATTTTCTATATTAGCCTCATAAGGATTAGCAGCTACCGGATTCGTCATTTTTAGCTGATTACAAGATTTACAACTTGGTATCAAATTGTAAAAACACATAGCCAAAGCTGGATACTCATCACTCCCTTTAGGATAGAAATGGTCAAACTCCATAGTACGTTTCGTCTGAGTACCCTGCATCACTTCAACTACATCCAGAAACTCATGCTCGCAATATGGACAAACCTTCAAATTCATCTTCTCAAACAAAGCATACGAATTATATGTTTCTTGCCGATCAACATATTTCGAGATACCATTTGAGAATCTGTTTATATACACCTTCTTCATATAATCAAATTTCAGAAGCTTAGGGCAATTAGCCACCCAACTGGCAAGAGTCGAGCAATCGGCCAGCACAAATTGTTTGAGCCAATCAAAAGTGTCATGTCTAAAATCATACTCCTTGTCATAACTTTCAAATCCAGGAAGAACTATAACATTCTGATAAAAGTCCTTACGCTGTTCCTTGCGCATGATATCAGCCACATAACTTTTTACCGCTTCATAATGAAGCTGCTTCAATTCTTCTATATTCGGGAATAATAGTCTTATCATCTTATTGCAACTTTTCCAACAACATACTGAAACAATGACGAATCAATGCATCACCTATATTCGGAATCAATTGGCGAATCATCGTAAGTTCCTCTTTTTCTGATAAAGAAAGCTCACTTTTCCTAGATACCAATGATTTTAACAGTTCAAACTTATCTTCCAAGAAAATACGAGCCTGTTCCCCGATGGTATATTTCAAAAAGAAGCCATCTGCCATAATACTATGAACATTGGCAGCATAATAAGGTCTCTCACTTTTTGAGATAATACACCTACCATACTCATCATAGTTCATCTTGATAACCTGGGATGCCATAACATCAGACAGCATAAATGGTGAATGAGTACTAATCAGAACTTGCAATTCTGAATTTGGGTCACGTTTACTTAGCAAGACATTTAGATTTCTAATGAAAGTCCTGCACATTTCCGGGTGCATATAATTCTCAGGTTCATCCAGCAAAAGAATGAGATTGGGCTGAATGGCTTCCGAATATTTTTGTCCTTGCGTCAATATTTTAACTTTTACTCCATATTCTTCCAACACGCCCCATATCTTAGCATATTGATACTCACCAGAACTTACATAAGTCCAATGATAAGGTAACAGACATTTTGTAAAAACACCAATTTCGTCTGGTCGATATTGCTCCATCCGTTCAAACACTTCGCCCATCACAGATTTTTCACTAATATCTATATCCATTACAGGTATAGAGAACTCTGTATCTGTGAAGTATTTGTCATCCATCTTACTTAAAAGATGGAAAAAATCTCTAATATCAGAACCAATCTGCCAAACAAGTCCTCGATTACTGTTTTCTTCATCAGTATGGTAATCAATATATTGGCATAACCAATCGATACGTTTCAAAATACCTATTTTCTCTCCATCAGGCAATTCTCTAGGGTCTTCAACTCCCAAATTATATACCATGCCGGCATATTTGTAGTATTTTTCAGGAAACTCATAATCCACCTGTTCAGCCCACTTACGCAAATATATGGCAAAATCTACCATCAAGTCATGTATAAAACGACTCTTGGGAGTAGATTTCTTATCAAACTGTACTGGCTTGTCGTATTGCCCGCTACGAAGATTCTTTTCCTTTTGCTCTTTCGCTCTATCCTTATATGTCCAATACTCTTTTTTTACCAGTTTTTCATCCAAATCAGAATGGATTTTATTCTGCCAGTTATTCCATTTAATAACCAAAGAGGCCTTTCTTTTGATACTTTCTTCTGCAAAATGACTCAAGTACTCTTTTAAGAAATCACATTCCATAGAAATACTTGCCTTACCATATTGAGCAATTATTCTTGGGATAAATGTATCAGTATAATACACCCCTTCCTGCCTTTCATCTTCGTAAGGACAGTTTGCAAAAGCATATCTATCAAAGGCATTGACTATATACGTATTCTCTTTATCCGCTTTAGTTGCAGGAGTAGTGGAAAGAATCACATGCTTGTCAAAATCATATGTGAAATAATATGCACGTTTCTTATGACCAAGACCTACTTCCTCAGCAAAAAAGGCATTTCCATCATGCATTTTATACAACAACAGATAAGCATCACTAGCATCAGACTCTATTCTGCGCCACTCGTCCATACCAATTAGTTGCAGGAAATTGGTTTTACCAGACCCAGTTTTTCCGACAATGATCTTTATATTACTCATGAACCCATTATCATAAATGTAATCCATCAATGGATTCTTTTCCTGCTTTTCAATAAGCAGCTTAGATTCACGGTAATGACAAACGAATTCATCAGAAAGAGATACTTCCTGGTTTTCGATATTGCGAAAGTGCGCTATATAGCAATATATCAGTTTCATATTATGTCTTACTCACACATTATTACATACTTCATGACATCACTATATAAACATTCAGACAAGAGAATCACCTTAATTCCCTTAACGATATAGTCTTTATAGAAGGCACCGCCACAGGCATTAGGTGTTATATATACCAAGTCCAGTCTAATTTCCTTCAAACTCTTTCTGATTCTACGAAGCAGCATGATAAAATCAACCAACTTTCTGATTCCAACCTTACCAATATCTTGCAGATTCAAAAAATAATCTGCTTTCTATATTTTAAATCGTAAGTGTTCTTTTACCTTTGCACTCAGAATTCTGATAGTCAAAGTTGCTTAATAGATACAAAGGTAAAAGAACACTTATGGCTTTGTACTATTTCTGCTTCTCAATACCTTTTCCAAAACCTCTTTACTAATCTCATTTTGGCATCTGATGATCTCTTGCTGAATTTCTTCAGCATGTTGCAAGTCGCCAATATTCAAGCAATACTGATGGAGTCTTTGCAGGGCATCAATAGCTTCCAAATTGTTCCCACAAATCGCCAAAGCCGCCAAATCTTTCTGTTGTTCATTATTAGCTGCCACTTTGAGCACCTTGAACATGTTATCTAAAAATGTATACATAATTGTGTAGTTATATTGATTAATGAATCTGCTTACACAAAGCTTTTACCCCCAGGCGGTCCCATCCCGAACAACCATGGCGAGGGCTTTGATGCCCCGCCAACCTTCCGTTCTGATTCTCTTACCATTCATCTTATATCCAAATGCTTGGAAGGATCAGCTTTTCCACTATCTATTGTTCCTTCAAGATTAGCCTCACCCAAATGCTTACGACCAGTTTTGTCAAAGACCTCATAATGCGTCTTATGAAGCATGTCCTTATACCAAAAATATCCAGTTTTAAGTTCTTTATAGACTGTAGCACCTTGAACAGGATCCACTCCTGACATCTTCGAAAACCTATTAGTATCGTTTAAAGAGAAGGTAAAAGCCCCTTTTCGCATGAGGAAATCAAGCAACATATCTTCACTATTAAAACAAGGCACTTTCACGAAACCTTTTGGATAATCAGGAAGATGAGCGGCATCGCGGAAGAAAACAAGTTGGTTGTTTACATGTTGAACTGCATCAACACAAACAAACTTCGCCTTGTCCACGACAGAACGTGAAACCAAATGTCGATATCCATCCAATTCATAGAAGAGAGGATTGACAGAAAAGTTGTTTACATCCCATTGAAAGCAAGACAACTCATTATTTATACTCGCATGGGCAATATTCGCCTTGTCCTTAAAGAGTTGCACGATATGATGAGAAGTGTAGGTATTCGAATCAAACCAGAGTTTTATATTCGGATACCTCATTTGTCTCAAATCTTGCAGAATCGGCATTGTAACCTGATTGACGACACAAAAATAAACATTTATCATAGCTATCATTCTTATATGGCATACAACTTAAAGGCATCAGCCTCCATCCTATCAAAAAATCCCTTAGGCTGATTCTCCAACAATCCATCATCCTTGATAGTTATAGTATCCACCTGAGAGGCATGTTTCTCCTTATTATGAAGAAAATACATTTTCACAAGGGATTTATCCAATCCTCTCTCGGAATTTCTCGCATATTCCTTGCAAGCCAACTGCACACCATTTATAATATGGTCGCTATGAGTCTCCACTATTACTTGCACACCATTTCTGGCGACTTTAGCCATAAGCCGAGCCATTTCTGCTTGACCATCAGGATGCAAATGAGCCTCAGGATTCTCTAATATCACTATGGCTCCAGGTCGAGCAGACAACAATGCCACAATCACAGGAAGCGTATAGGAAATTCCAAATCCGACATTCTCAGCTCTCAATCCACGAATAGGCTTAGTCTGCTCATCCTCGCCCTCAAATCCATAGATAATATTATACGATTGATTGTCTTTGCCAGACTCTACATCAACAGTAACACGAGGACTTATTTTTTGTTCCCAATAGATGGTCTGTTGCAGCAAAGAAAGGTCATCATTCTCCTCATCATAATAATTTGCTACATCATCTCTCCCATACCTATCCAAGAAATGAGCAACAAGTTCACCTTTACCTTCATTTAGAGATATTTGTCTCTGATTTTCAACGGCATAAGTATCTTTAGGAAAGCTACTTTTTCCTCCCCATCTCAGAGCACTGACATACTGGAATTCATTATTAAACAACGATAGACGCCCAAGCAACTCTTGACTCATCGCATTCTCATTATAGCTATCTTTTTTGATAAAAGAATCACCAAATTCCTTGTCAATATCAAATACAAAATGAAATGCTCCCTCAGCATCAGTATCTATATCAAAGCTGATTTTTGAGTCATCAGCCAATGCATACAATGCGTCATGTGCAATACCGACAGAGCATAAAGGAGTATTTAAATCCAAGCCATAGGAAAGACGATTTTTCAGAAAAGATTGTCTCAGCAGCAACAATGCCTGAATCAAACTTGTTTTGCCACATCCATTCACACCCGTCAACACGGTCAGATTTCCCAAAGAAATCTCTGTATCCTTATGCGACTTAAAATTATTTATTTTCAAACGACCAATCATAATTTTACTATTTATGGATAAAACTATTTATAATATTCCCGAAAGTACCAAAACGTCTCTTTACATTATCTCGACGACCTGTACCTGAAGAGAACGAGCCATTATATGCCCTATCATGAGCCATTTCTATCATCAACAGTTGCTTAAATTCCTCATTATTACTTCTGAGAACATCATATTCCTCATCATCAAGAACGGCAAGGTAATAAGCAATGACCTCAAAATAAGCCTTATTGATCGGACGCTTCTTTTCGTTATCGCTTTCACGTTTTCTGAAAGCATCCTCACCAAATATCTCAACAGCCCGAACCATAGACTTATGGAAATCAACCTTCATCTGCTGGATGACACTCGGAGAGAACTCTCCTTGCTTGATTTTATCCAAACATAAGTTCATGTAATTGTCCAAATCAGGCTGATAATCTTGATAACCCAGAAGATAAAAAGTCATAAAACGAGTAACGAAATCTTGGTCTTGCATTCTCTTCTGAGGAATCTTGTAGCAAGTAGCCTTCCTAAAAGCCTCATCTTCTGCCAATTCCTTTACGGTATCAATGGGAAGTCCTTGGAACACGGCATTTCTAATCTCCTGTGGCTTCAGTTCCATTCCACCAGTGTTGAGCCGCTTAAACAAGACATACTTCACCTTGTCTGGCACACCTTTGCTCAGCAGATTTACCGTAATGGGCAACATACGCAAGTCACGTTTCAAATCAAATGGAAGTTCGTTGAATTTTTTACCATTAAACTCCAAGAATTCCAGTTCACAGAGGCTGAAGTTTTGCTCCACACAATAATTACGAATGGCACAGCACCGTTGCAAGCCATCAATTATCTTCCAGCATTTTTTACTAACCTCCTCAAAATAAAAAGCAGGCAGACGAAGCCCTAACAAAGCCGATTCTATGAGTCGACTCTGTTTCCCCAACGACCAAAGGTTCTCCTGTCTTTGATATTCCGTATTAAAATCAATCCATCCGTAATCGATTCTATCTATCAAGTCACCCAAATTCATCGGTGGATTAACCAGCTCAATATCATTAGGAGAGAAAGGTTGAGTTATAATTTCATTAGACGAAGTATCCTCCTTGTCGATATCAACAAATTCGTCACCTTTATATCTTTCTTCTTCCATTATATTCGAAAAAATTAGCAGCCAAGTTTCCCCAATTCTTATGGGTCAAAACAATAAGCCTACATATATTGTAATATTATATTGCAAAACTACTATTTTTTTTTCAATTGACCAAAAAAAAAAGGGAAAAACATTTTAGATGGGATAATTCTTGACGGAAAATATGCATAGGCAACACCATCTGCTAAAATTTTTACAACTTAGTGGTGATATGCAGCACATACATAACCGCTCCAGCAAACTTCCACAAGCCAAGATATTTCAGTTCCTTCTGCACCACATCTAAAGCAGTAGAAGTTGTATCCCCTATGGCATCCTTGCGGTCCCAGCCCGCACAATTTGGCGAGGGCTTTGATGCCCCGCCAACCTTATAGCGTAGCGGTTCCGAGCATCGGAGGGCGGTTACATCCTTTGTCCCTGAAGGGGAGAAGACCGAGATAATCTATTATTTCTTATTCTTTACCCTCCAGAAGAAGTGCCATGTTCTGAAGATTGGCTCACTCAAAGCCTCGGCAGGATAATATCGAACGAAGTGCATATTTCTCCATATTTTCAGGAAATACTTCTTCCCCATACTCTGATGCGTAAACCCAGCATACTTCGTAAAGTGCCTACCGAAGTTACCACCATCCAGAATCTCTGCCAACAGCAACCTCCCACGCTTCTCATCCACCGGCACAATCATCTTCTCCTCAGACAATCCAAGCACCTCATGAAGCACAAACATCACCGCCCCTGCAAACTTCCACAATCCCAAATACTTCAATTCTCTCTGTACCACAACTAAAGCAGTAGAGGCAGAAGAAGTAACAGCAGTAGCAGAACCTGCAGAATTATCTCCCTCTATAGAAAGGCGGTCCCATCCCGCACAATCTGGCGAGACCTTTGATGGTCCGCCATCCTTAGAGCGTAGCGGTTCCGAGCACCGAGAAGGTGCGGTTACATCCCTTGCCCTTTTGGAAAGGGCGAGGGCTTGGGAGTGGGTTAAGGACCCTCCCGCAGGGGAGGGACAGGTGGGGCAAATACAGCACCGAGAAGGTGCGGTTACATCCCCGCTTCTGAGGTTTCTGTCCCCCGGAAACGGGGGAACCGAAGGGGGTGTAAAGACCATTGAAGAGGGGCTTGGGGAGAAAGTGGAGCCCTCTTTGGAAAGAGGGACGGGGTGATTCGAAAAATCAGTATCCAAAAATACATTTTTTGAGAAATCATTGACTACAAGAAAATAGTCAATGATTTGCCTCATTCCAATCCCTTCATCGAAGAAATGGTGATACAGATGCGTCAGCTGATAAACAACATTGAAAGACGATGTAGGAATAGCAATATCCCCTGTCCCATCCGGCAGCCCCACAATATGCGAACATGGCAGATCCGCATTCCTTCGAAACCATTTCTGTAACCTGGCATGATAGATAGGATTATTCATGGAGCAAGGAAAGAAATGCAACTCTACAGGCACACCATCCAAGGAAGTCTCCAGATGCTGCAGTCTGATATCATCTTCCAGTTCAAACTTCTTTTGAGCATATTCCATAATCCTCTCCCTACTAGCATCAATCCAAACATCAATATCTCCAGAAGTACGTGAATAAGGATTCGGATACATCAAGGCATTCCCCTGACCTTTCAGGACACAGCACCTCATCCCATCCTCTCTCAGCATTGAGAAGAGCTTACCAGCCACAGCATTCACCTTCATGTTCTGCCTATGAATCTGTTGTGCCTTACCCATCCAGGTCATCAGCAGCTCCCTCCCTATCGGGTTCTGCTTCAACTCCTCAGGATACTCCTTCCCCAGTCTCTCAATACCATCAAAGCAAAGCCCAAGCAAAGCCTGCTTAGAGGCAAAAGAATACAGCTCCTGCCAGTTCATACAAGCTATCACCCTACTCATATTCTCCTTTTTCCCCAGACAATATCGTAATAAAGCAAAATATGGAGATGTACTGTTCATATATGTTTTCACCTTCAACTTTACCTCAGAATCTTTAGTTACTCATTTTATAAAGCGGGAACTTATTCGTATCACACAATCTCTTTTCTAATTGCCCAAAATCTGAAAGTTCATAGTTAGCAAATAATTCAAATTCTTTATCATCATACCCAGCTTTACCTAAATCTATGTCATAGCCACATTTCAACTTCTCAAATTCATTGCAGGTAGGATTCGTTATCGAGAAATTATCGACTAACTTAGGACAATACTTATTACCGTTAGCCCCCAAAGCATCTATTGGGAACAATGCGATATTATCGAGTTTTGACTTTGGAAATTCAAATTCATCGGTCTTCAATGACGAAGTATAGCGTATACCATAAATCAAAACATTTTTTTTCTTTGTTTCCGGCTTATCATTATGAGTAATTACCCACTCTGTCACTAACTGCGGAATGATATACTCGGGCTTAAAAACGTCATCCCTATTGCTTACTACTACCATACATGAAAGTAACAATGGGAAGAAATATAAGGTCCTTATCATATGCTTATCAAAATCATTTTTATCGGGTATTCGCATATCAAGAAGACCAATATCTTTCTGATTCTCTACACGTGAAATCATACATAAATCGAAATCTACACGATGCATTTCTTCCCAACAGGCATAGACGCTTTCTCCAACATACAAACAAGGATAGCCAGGAAAACTATAGCGTTGAGTTTGAACTATTCCTCGTTTTGAGAAAGGAATATGAAACATATCCTTATAGGTAAACTTCTTAGTACCACTATGTACCCTAGCCCTATAGAAACTATTATTTGCTCCTAATTGCGAAACAAACAAGATTTTACCAAAATCTTTATGTCCGGTTTTACCAGAAAACAAATTAGACAGTTTTCTAAAAGCTTGTGCATGCAAACCTTTATATTGTGCCTTAACTATAGCTTTAATTGCCTCACAGATATAAGCTACTTCCTTTTTATCCTCATCTCCGATGCCTTCCGTCTTGTTTATATAAGATAGATAAGTCTTCAGACTATCAGATAAAAGTATACGAAATGGCTTACTATCCGTATTCTCTACAGGGAGCATTTCAGCTATCTTAGAATAGAGTTCATCTTTCGTCATATCACTTTTTATATTAGAAATCCACCAGAAAAAACATTTATGTTCTAAATGTCATTCTTCTATTTAATGCGCTCTAAATGAATGTCATTCAATCCAAGCCTTGATGCGTGTGAAGAGAATTTTTGAAGAACATCTGCAAAAAGACCAGGTTTAGCCTTAAACCACAACTTGTACTTATCCTCATTTTTAATCTCCGTATCAGTTAGAGTCCAAAGACATCGGAAGTCGAAGACGATGCATTTTACATTTTTATCACCAGGTACAAAAATAGGATATATTGGGTAACACTTATCTGATTTTTTACATTGATATATCTTAACTTTAGCTTTGCTACTAGTTTTAAACCCGCCTATTGGAATATCAAATACATACCCACCAACAAATCTTGAATAGATTTTCTTATTAGCATGGTCACAAGGGGGTGTTAATTCTATTGCTATATTTACTCTTGGATAAGTATTTTCAAGCTCAAATATTCCATCTCCCATATCAACAGGAACATCTTCAACCTGATTTTCATGCAAAACAAGCGGACTTTTCGAATCAAGAATTCGATAAATATTACCAGGTAGAATTTCTTGTGTATTCAAGTTGTTACTTTCAATAAAGAAACAAGAATTCAGCTTGGCAGACAGACGATGCAATGTTTTAACATCACCACCAAATGGATTTTCAGTAATTCCAGATAAATCAGGAAGTGACTCATTCTTAACAATCGAAAGTAATTCTGAATTTAACAATGAATCAAATACCTGGTAAGCCCCTGAAGTCAAATTTATATCTTCCTTTTCACCCGTTTCATTTCTAGATAACTCTCTAAGGATATATGATAAACACTCTTCGTGATTCTCAAAATTGGAAGATAATCCATATATGTCACTTAAAACATTCTCTATAGAATCATTAACTAATTTTCTCCAAGCCAATGAAAAATAAGCTATTCTACTCTTCTGAAGTTCAGTATTTAGGTCATCTAACAATCTGTCAAAATTCCAAGAACCTTCTACTTGATAGTTCATTTTATCCATACACAAAATAAACAAAGGAGGAGCATTTAATATCACAGAAGTATCTATTTCTTCTTCCTCATCAGTAGATTCTTGATCTGCAATAGCATTCCTAACTGTCGCTTTTCCGATTCGTTTGAGAAATTCGTTAGAATACTCTTTATGTTTTGTCCATAACACGATACCATAATACTTAGTTCTTTCTGGTTGAATTCTTTGGATTATACCAATAAGTCGAGAAATATTTGGAACTAAATTTGAAATATTATCGTCCAGCATCAAGTCTGCAAAAATCAATTCACGAGGATGCTTAAATGCTGATATTTCACCTTCGGAACTACCTATGCGAATAAAATCTACAGGAACATCAACTTTCTGTAAAGCATCCACAATAGCTTCACCTTCTTCTTCGATGTTGTCAATAACAACCGCCCTATTTATAACTTCTTCAATTTTCATAGCTACATTACATAAAAATACACATTATGCTTTAGGAAATGACAAAGCAACAATAGCCTTATCAATCCCTTTATCAACAATTTTCGACGGCAGTTCTATATCACAATTGGACAGAATGTCCATATGACCATTCAACTGTTTCATCGTTTCGTGAGTAATATAAAGTCCAAATCCCATACCTGCATTAAGAGGCTTTCCTGACACAAAAGCTCTAACCGCTAATTCAGGTGCGATTTTAAACCCTGGTCCATTGTCGCACACGGCAACTGTGACAAAACCTTCTCGAAAAGATTCTGTAACATACAAATATATCATTCTATCCTCTATTCTTGATCTACAAACCCAATATATGGAATTATCCACCAAATTAGTTAATGCAGAAATTGTTTCTGTCTTACTAAGTTTTGCCATAAAATCGACCTTCTTATAATTTGAGAACAATCTGATAGCATGATCTTGAAATCTAAATCTATTGTACTCAATAACTTTACCAACTATTTGGGAAACATTGAATTTTTGAATTTCAGACTTTAACATCATTGAGGAATAATTCGCAATGATCGTTTCCAAGACTGGAATGATTTCTTTTACCTTAAATATATTTCCTGCTTCTGCACAACTTTTAAGTGCAGCCATTTGCTTCTCCAGTTCATGGATTGCTCCTCCTAAATTGATGCCAATACTTGCACTATGAATTAAAGTGTCCCTTACCTCATTATATTGTGATTCAATCCGATACAAATAAGTAAGAATCTGATGTTGATCTTTCTCGTCTGGAACTTTTTCTTTAACGATAGAAATAACTTCAGACAAGTCACCAATTACCGGTTCAGTCACATTCTTACCAGTTTTGTAAATAGACATCAGATTCATTCTGTCTTGATTTCTCTGCTGAATGAAAAGATCCATCACATAAGATATCGCATCCACGAAAGCAAAATAAGCTTCATCTTCGATGAATCCTTCTCGATTTGTTTTTTCTCTTAAACCATAACTGGAAATACGGTCTAACATTACAGAACCAAGAAGTAGGCTGTTACTTATAGATCCTCCACTACGACTAAGCCTTCTTTTATCTATAGAAAGCCAATCATTGCCAGGTTCACCATAATCAAACACTCTCATATTATCACGGTAAACTCGAATACCAGAATTTTCCTTTAAATAATCATTTAGACCTTTTTTCTCAATATTTAACAAACTAAATACGGAAGAGTCCTTCTCGTACATGATGACATCAAATTGCACTCTACCTATATTATATTCATTAAGATCTAAACGCTTTTCCCGTTTTACCACTTTACCAGTTTCAGTCTCAACTTCAACATTATGTATTAAGACCTTTTCATATTCATCTAAAGCCGTTAGTGCCCTTGACTTTATCTTATCCAAAACATTCCATGGCTTGAATTCATAAGAAAACTCAGTTATTATACTACCTTCCAAAGTACAATGTCCATAATATAAACCTGCATTTTTGATAGCTTCAAGATTTGGCAAGCCTGAGAAGACATTACTATTTGATGAGACAACGACCTCAAAAGAGTCACTTTTTTCTGAGAATGGACTATTCAACGTCGTTAAATCCCGAAATACAGAACGAAGTTTTCTTCTATTCCATTCCCCTTTCAGATTACGGACAATAATTTTCGTACCTGTTTGTTTGTTAAAGAAATGCGAATCAGAAGAATATCCATAATCAATCTTAAAGTCATCAATATCTTTAGATTCTGCTAATTTGGACCAATCGATACTTACATAAACTTCATTCTCATCCGAATGCTTAGAATACAACTTAATATCATTTCCTAACTTATGAACACCCAAGCGTCCAATGCCTTTTTCACCTAGAGGTAAGCGTCCCTGACGATGACTTATCAATCTGTTTTTCTTGTTATCTGTACCAATAACAAGCCAAATATTCTCAATCGTATCTAAACTCATACCAGACCCATTATCTGAAATTGATATTTCTATTAATGAGCCAAAAATGTCGAAATTGAAATCTACAATACATTTTGTTGCCCCTGCATCATAAGAGTTTTTTACTAACTCCAACAATGCAATGCTCTCATCTTTTATAAGATCTTCCCCTAAATGCGCCAAGACCCTAGCTGTCATTTTAAATGGTTTCTTCATATAATCTTTCTTTAGGTTATTTTTCATTAAACACAACGGTCATTCTATCCTCACTATATCTACTTATGAGCGCAGATAAAAGTCTCTCATCACAATCTGGAGAGATACACCAATTATTGCTACAATGACATAAAATGTCATATAGTGTTCTAAAGTCTGTATCATGTACTAAAACTTTCTTCCATTTTTTAAGCAACATCATTAGCCTACGAGAAACATGCCGTTTATCGTATCCTAGCATTAAGTACGAATGCTCTCCTTTCGGTAGCAGGTGAACAAACAACATATCTAGGGGAGCAGAGCAAGTTTCATCAAAGCATAACTCTTCAAAATCACTATCATCAACTATAGCATCACAAATTGCTAGTTTTAACGGAGCCAGTTCTATACAGCAAAATACATAAGAGTTAAAATCATTATTTTCAATTGCATCATAAAGCAAGACGATGCTTGAATCATATCGTCTTTGCATGAACTCCCACGCTTTCTTTTCTTCATCATATATTCCACCCTGATAAAAGGGATTTTTCTCCCTCTTAGCTTCATTTTCTACCAATAACTTCAAATTATGATATCGTAAAGCACCTACAGCGCGTAGAGATTGAAGCACTTGAAATCTAATATCTGTTGGTATTATCCCATCTGCATTTTTCTCATACTCATCAAATAACCCATTATCGTGTTTCTTGCAAAAGATTGGCATAGACATAGCTTTCTCTATACCAAACGTTTGAAATTTTTCTAATGGAAGTTCACCAGAATCTATAAAACTCATAGGATGCACCTCATCTATCTGACATTGTATCAATTCATGCTTATCATTACAAATGTACTTTTTCAATACACATTGTGGCACAATATGAGAATGTTTCAAAGTAATCTCATTGCAACCAGGAATACAACATTTATACTTGTGCTTTTGTGAAATAATACGAGCCTTGCTCAACGTTGAAGCAAAGTCCTCATATGAAAAATCCGAAATATCCATAACCATTCCAATTAAAGAGTAATCATTGAATCAAGATTGGCGCATCAGAATCTTAAAATACCCATTACATAGCAAGGCGGTCCCATCCCGCACAACCATGGCGTAGACCGCTTTGGTCCGCCATCCTTAGAGCGTAGCGGTTCTGAGCACCGGAGGGCGGTTACATCCTCTCTCTTCGGGCAAGAGAGAGGCTTGGTGAGAGATGTGGAGCCTTCCTTAACGGTAAGGAAGGACGGGTAGGTATTCGAAAACGGGCTACTAAGCTCCATCACCGAAAAGTAGCTCAAAAAATGGGAGAGGGATCCGTTCACCCGTATATCTATTATCTTATTCCATGTATCTTCTTCCATAAGGCAAACCAAGTTCTGAACAATGGTTCGCTCAATGCCTCGGTAGGATAATGCTTCACGAAGCGTAAGTTGCGCAAACTCATTCTGAGATAGCGATGAAGTTTGCCTTCATTCTCCTTGCTTCCAAGTCTAGTGTCATATTGACCAAAATTGCCTCCTTGCATGATTTCAGCCAACAAAAAACGACCTTCATTCACATCAATAGGTGCAATCATTTTCGCCTCAGGTAACCCCAAAGCTTCATGCAGCACATACATCACAGCCCCAGCAAACTTCCATAAACCAAGATATTTCAGCTCACGCTGCAATGCCGTCAGATTCTTCACTCTTCGTTCTTCACTCTTCACTAAAACAAAGTAGTAGTCTATTAATTGACGTAAGCCGATACCCTCCGTAAAGATATGCCGATAGAGATGAGAGAGGATATATATAACATTGAAGTTCATCGTTGGCACTGTAATTTTCCCATATCCATCTGGTAATGTAACTACATTCGAGCATTGCAAATCCATTACCTTCCCGAACCATTTCTGCATCCTGCTATTATGAATAGGGAAAAACATATATGAAGGAGTAAAATGCACCTCTATTGCCGTTTTCATCACAGGGAAGTCTACATGGTGATAACGCATCACCTGATTTGGACACACCTTATTTATATATTGCATCACTCTTTTCCTGCCACCTGCGAGATAGATGTCTATATCTCCAGGCGTTCGCATATAAGGGTCAGGATAAAGCAACGCATTCCCCTGCCCCTTCAAGATGCAGTTAGCAAAGCCCTTGTTCTCGAAGTTCTTGCAAACTTTTACGGAATCCAGAAACAGTCTGATATTCTGTTTTCGTATCTGTTCCGCCATCACCATCCATTGCATCAGTAGCTTCTGCTCTGGTGCCAACTCCTTTGGCAATCGCTGGATACCATGAAACAGCACACCAAGCAAAGCCTGCTTCTTGGCAATAGCATACAGCTCCTTCCAATCCACCTCCTTCAACGAACCAGGTATTTCCTTGGCAGAACCAATGCAGAATCGCAAGAAATCAAAGAAAATCTTTTGTTGTTTCAACATAAAGCTGTACTTTTGCACGCATGAAAGATAAATTACAAAGAGCCATCGGTCATATTATACCGACGCTCCTATTCATTATATTACTTCCCATATCGGTAGTCTTCACTCCCATTCACTGGCTTTACAAGACTATCCGAAGATTTTTTCTGCGATGAATCTTGCAGGAAACAGCAAGCCTGCCATCACATAACGCTTACGGGTATGCGGTTCCTTCCACATTCGATAAACAAAGCGAAGATTCGTCCTATCCACCCATGCCGGATAATAATCTATCTCATTCTTGGAAGTCTGATGGATAAAACCGCCACAGGTAAATCCGACACCCTGATAGCCGGCATTTTTCACCTTTAGCAGGAACTTCTCCTGTATCAAGGCTCCCATTCCTACAATCAGAAAGTCGGGATTCAATTTGGCGATATACTTAGCCTCAACATCCATTTCGCTTTCCGAAGCAAAGTACCCATTCCGATACCCTGCAAACTTAACCTTCGGATACCGCTCACGGAATATCTCCACAGCCTTCTCTACCTGTTCCTGCTTAGAAGCCACAATATAGATGGTCTTTCCATGCTTGGCAACGTAAGCAAACAACTCTGGAGCCATAGAAGTCATGTCGAAGCTTCGGCGAGTCACTTGTTTGCCATACACCATCTTGATGGCTTACACCAATAACCCACCATCCGCAAAGATACCATCCAGCTGCGAGAATAGCTTCTTATTGTCGAGAGCAGTCAAATAAGACACTGGGTTGAGATAGGTATATGCCTTTCCCTTATTCTCGAATATCTGATTAACGGAAAAGGATTCCGTTGATATAATCTTAGAAACTAATATCATATTTCTATATGTTTAAATGATTCCTAATTGTTTGGCTATATCCTGCACCATCTTTGCAAAAGGACGCTTTAGAATGTCTTCGGCCTTATCATAATTCGACAAGATAAAGCGATTAAAGTCTGTCTGCTTAAACCCCAATTGCTTAAAGTTGTCTTTGTAAATATCAAGGATGGTACCATTATAGATTTGTTCTTTCCATATCAACTCTTCCACCATTTCCTTATGCGCTTGATATTGAGTAGATATATGAAACAAGGCATCCATATTATCTTTCAATCCACACTGCTGTCCCGTTTAGAAATCATCGGGCCTGAAAAGGCTAGGATATAGCCAATCCTCCGTCTCTTCTGTTGGAACAGCTTTGTTAAACAATTCATTTAAAGGAGTCTTGTCCGTAAGGAATAGAC
>SKET01000260.1_pt1 | contig 48655 bp, 51 predicted proteins | sample 4841461 | NCBI WGS metagenome assembly SKET01 (sample SAMN11008802, study PRJNA524170) | human gut metagenome | biome: Human fecal sample; material: Feces; isolation source: fecal sample from pouch patient p5 | host: Homo sapiens | place: Israel: Tel-Aviv | collected 2014-02-13
GTTCACTTTATAGAAGAAAGATAGGAAAACTTATATAAAATACAACATTTTTACGTCATAACCTTTGTTTTTATTAATATACACTATTTTTTTATTCTTGTCTAGTAATAATACAACATTTTTACGATTTACAGCAACATTTTTACGTCACAAGCAACATTTTTACGGTTATATACAACATTTTTACGTCATAGGTACACAATTTTTACTCCCTAATACGCAATTTTTACGACATATGTACAACATTTTTACTCCCCAGTACAACATTTTTACTCCCCAGTACAACATTTTTACTCCTCAGTACAACATTTTTACGATATTAATAGCTATAAACCGTATGGTTAAGCCTTAAAATTGCCCCTTAATTGTAACTGTAACTATAACTTTATATATATAATTATAATTCTTATTCTATAATAAAATAACTAACGAATTTTCAAAAAAAAATAAAAGGAGCTAAAGCTCCAAATTTTTAAATAAAAAAATCTCTTTCAATTGGAGTAAATGCAGCAACTACTTTCCCAATAATCCTTGGGTTATCATCCCAATATAATTTTATATCTGGAAATTTTCTTTCTCCGTTTTGATCCTCTTCTATATTTAAAGACTGTAGAAGAAGTCCATCTTCCTCTACAGTGACACATTTTATAAAAGCATTTCCCATAGAAACATTATCTACTGCACAAACTTGACCATCATAATCAGGAGAACTTTGATATTTTATAAGCGCAGTTTGACCATAATGAAATTCTGGTTCCATTGAGTCCCCTTTAATTGGGATGCCTATATCATAATTAACCTGTTTATCCCAATACACAGTACATGTTTCAATATTATCAGTATAACCTTCACCTAAACCTGCAGATAATGCTTGCTCAGTCGCTTGCTTATATGGGATTAAAGAATTTCTAAAATGAATTATGTTTTCTTGTTCCTTTTGGCTTTTTAATTTATCCTCAGCATAATTAATTGTTTGTTGTTTATTATCATCTGAGAGTTTTTGATAAATTGGCAAAATTTCTGTATCTGTTAAATATTCAAATGAAACATTTAGTGCATCAGCTAATTGTCTCAAATTTTCATCTTTAGGGTTTCTGCTACCATTTTCCCAAGTTTGATATATTTGATAGCTCTTCCCTATTTTATTTGCTAATTCTTTTTGAGTTAAACCTTGTTCCAAACGTAATTTTTTTAACCTCTTTTGGATATTCAAAAAAAATCCTCACTTTCTCTTGACATACAAACAAAAAGTTGGTATTGTATATTCGTAGGGTAATTTGATAGAAATTACATGCACAATAAATAAAAATAAGTGGTTCTAGTTAATTTGACTAGAAGCCAAAAACAGAACCACTTATTAAAAAATGGGTACAGCGATTGCTGCAACCACTCATAGTTAAATTAATAACTGTCGCAAGTATTATTTTAACATTATGGGTGTGAATTGGCAATAGTTTTCTTTGTTGTACGCTAAACTGATTCTCACTTTTAATATCGATGAAATAGATGACTGAATAGATATTTTTTTGTGAGAATCAACATAGCAACTGCTTTGTTGATTTTTATTTTGCCTGACATTGTTTGGTTTGTAGTAGATCTTTAAAAAGAGTCGCTGCAAAGGAGGTTCGATTCCTTCGTTGGGCTTTGCTAGGAATACCTAGCATGTTAGCAATTGCTAAAGGGAACACCGTTAACTAGCTAATGCGGAGTTTAGGTATAAGATTAACATCCCGTCAATCTTATGTCGCAAGTTCGATTCCTGTCGGTGTCATTAAAAATTTAATTATCCTAGTGTTATTTCTTAAAAGAAGTGACATTAATATCAGACGGGAGATATGGGATGCACATTTTAGTAAAGCGACATTTGCTGAAGATATAGCACTCTATTCTCTATTTGTAGGAATAGAGTTTTTCCGTTTCTAGGCTATTAAAATCAGAATTGGAGGCAGTAAATGAAAACAGAAGTAGTTTGTAAAGAATGCAAGGAAGTTCATCACTTACCAACCTATGACAACATTTGCCAGTACTGTCAGAAAGGTAAACCTGAACATGAGATGACTGAAACCAAAGGTCATGTAACAGTATGCTTGGAGTGCGAAAGAAAATAATGGGAAATGTAAAAATGATTACCAGATATAGAACATTTGATATAAAAATAAATGATTCTGGGAAATTAGTTGTTTCCTTTGATTCACATTTGCTCAATTGAACGCCTTATGAATTTGAACCACAGTTTGAAATCGTTTCTGAAGCAAAGGATGCCATAGACCAATATTGGAGAAAAGAAGCACGTCGATTTTCAGAAGGAATGCTGAGTTAAGAATGGAATTAAAAAATTGATTACATATATTTTATATGGTTTATATCTATATGTGGGGGTCTAGGATTTATATGGTCTATAAATCCTGAGGATTGGAATCTTAAAAGTCTTACTGCTTTTAAAATAATCATAATACTTATTATAGTGGCAATACTTGCATTTCTTGGTTTTTTATTTATTGATAATTTCGATTATGTAAGACATTTTATTAAAGGTGCTTTAAAAATACCTGTGAAATAAGATAAGAAATTGAGGGCTAAATTCTGAAAAATAAGCGTGTACCAAATCGAATTAAAGCAACAATCTATTCAGAAGGTCGTATAGCTATTCAAGCAACTTGGGGATTTGGTTGTGAAGTCAATGCAGGAGGGGCGGTTGCCCAAATTCATAATCAAAATGTTCCTGAACGAATATCATCAGCTGCACGTTATCTCCATTGTGAAGAGCTTGATATTTTAGAAGCGATTGATGATCCAGGGAAAGTGATAGAGACTACAACAGTTATTAAAACAAAGGGAGACATTTAAAATGAATGAAAAAGAATATTATGTGCAAATCAATAAAAGCTTATGGAATACTCTGAAAACATTGCAGCTTGGAGGCGTCGGAAAGGATTTATGTCCTGATGAATATGGCTACGGACAGTATTTTATTGCCGAATATGACCCAGAAATGAGCTATGTAAAATTAAATAAAGACTCTTTCACTACATCAGAACTAACCGAAATCATGGATGGTGCAATCTTGAAAAGAATACCTGGAGGGGTTACCCTTGACGAACTAGGCAAAGATAAGAGTTGCTATGTCCGGATTGAGGGCTGCAACTATTGGAAGAACCCACTCATTGAGCTTGTGCCTAAGGAACATTAACTCAAAATAAATAACTTCGTAAATCTCCAGAATGAAGTCGGCTGGAGTTGAGAGGTTCAAGTCCTCTCGTTTACATTTGTTTGTCTCTAAGATAAACACAATGACCTGGGCTATGTCATTAAAAGAGCAACTACGGGCAGGAGCAGATCCAAACAAAGAATCATTTCTGTAAAGCAGCAATGTTCAAACTTTGGCTTTAAACCACAAGACTCGCCCTTGATGTGTAAATATAAAAAACCACCGTCCTAACCACGTTCATAAGTCCTATAAAGGGATACTGTGAGCAACCGCAGCTAAGCATAATAAATAATGGGGGAGATGGTTAAGGAGTAGGATAGTCCCTGCTCTGCTGCTGCCAGCGAGTGATATTCGTTAAACACTCAACGATTTGGAGGGGTACCATGAAACCCTCGGGGAAAACAACCGTGAGCAAGTTTACTTCGCTCCAGCAAGCCTGTTGTACTCAGGCAATTTCGGAATCCAAGGAGGAGACATACTAATGTACGAAATTAAAAAAATATCAGATTTACGATTCTTTGCCTCAAAAGGTAATGCTACCGTTGTTCTTGATGTTCATCCTATCACCAGAGCTAAACAAAAGTGTTTTGGTAAACTCAAAAGAGATGGGATTTATATTAATGAAGCAGCCGTTGTAAATGGAAAAAGACAAATTGTTACCTGCCGTGAAAGTCTTCCTAGAGCGCTGTCACACATCCAAAATATTAAGCTTGGAAATCGTCTTATGGCAGAACGAAAACAAGGGAAACTCATAGGAACGGCTGGTGGGGTTTATCTTATTACCAAAAACCAAGAACGGAAAAAAGAAAAAAGTAAATCATGACAATCATTTCAAACCAAGGCAGTAACTGAAGAATAAGAGCAATCAGTTTAAATTTTTCTTATTCTCCTGACCTATTGTTTTGGGTTGTGAATGATTGAAATCATGACTTGAGAAAAAGCCATGATCTCAATCATTCACAAAATGCAAGAGAAGTTATGAGAAAAAATAGTAATACCTAATTTTAAGTTATGTTTAAATAATTAGAATAATGTGATAAAATGATATCAGAAAGTTTCAGAACTATTAATAATTAATAGGAGATGAACAATGCAAGAAGGTGGAGCAGCAGTTGGGTTAGCGATAACTTTAATGTTTGGAGTTGTTTTAATGACATGGTTTGTAATTAAATACGGTGCAATATTAGCATGGAAAATAGTCGTTATTCTAGCAAAAATATTTGCCTGGGCTACAATGTTACCTGGAACGAAATACGCAAATTAATTGGAATTTATGAGGAGAAAAAGAGATGAAAAAATTAACAAAAAAACAAATGATTACGACTGGAGCGATAGCTATTTTAGCTATTGGAGGAGTATCTGTGGCAGCTATCAATCACAGTAATACTGTACATGCTCAACAAGTGGCCAAGGCTAAAGCTCATGAGGCTAAAGTCAAAGCTGATAAAAAAGCAAAAGCTGAACAATTAGCTAAAGAAAAAGAGACCGCTCAACAAAAACAAGTTGTGACACTTTTAGATACGGCAACCGCAAATCCAAGCGATAACTCAATTAAAGCGGTCAATGATGCGATTGCTAAATTGACTGACCAAAAAAAAAAACTAAAGATACTAATTTGGTCAAAGGACTGAATAAACGTCTTGCGCTTATCAAAAAAACTCAAACAGCCGTTAAAGATTATCAAACCCATGCGATGGATGCAAATAAGCAAAAAGCAGCCCAAGAGGCAATAAATAACCTCAAAGACAAGAATGATGAAGATGTCAAATCTGAACTTCAAAAACTTTTTGATGAAAGTAACAAGCAAGCTCAGGCAGCCGCTAAAGCTTCTCAGGCAACTAATCAAGCCAGCTCTGAAGTAAAAGAAGATTCTTCAAGTAATAGTAGCGCTAATGTTAATCAAGCTGCTAATCAAACTCAATCGAATGCTAATGCTTCAGATTCTTCTCAAGGGGGAAATTACACTTATCAAGCTCCAGCTAATAATTCCCAACAGTACGTAAGTGGAAATACTAATTCAAATAATTCTGGAACAGCTTCAGGATATGCTAGTTCAAATACCCCAAGCGGTAATACGAATACAGGTGGTTCGACAAGTGGGGGAACAGCCCCAAGTCATACTGGAGGCTATGGTTCAATTGCTGACCTTAATCAACAAGAAAAAGAAGCAGGGGAAGCTTCTAATAATTTCCCAGGCGGATGGTAAAAAAAACGACTGAAATAGTCGTTTTTTATTTTGCAAAAAAGGAGAAAAAAGATGAAGGATTATACTGAATTATACTATTTGCCCCTAGTATTAAATCATGAGGTCAGCACAACGGATTATGGAAAATATTTCAAAACAGATTTTGGAGAAGTTGAAGGTTTTGCTTTGAAATTTAAATGTGTTCAGGGCTTTATAAATAAGGTTAAAGAAATTTACATTGATGAAAACAATCGCTTCACTGTTTTGGATATCAATTATCATATTTCTAAAAGCACTCAAAAAGAAGTTGTAGCAAGTGAGTATAGTTTTAGGTATCGCCCTTACTTGAAAACCAGTCATATTGAAGGACAATACATATATTCCGTGACTTGGTCTCTGTATGAAGATTTACAGGGAAATAATCAATTATTTATGCACGGATTTATTTACGATGGAGAAACAATGAAACTAGAAGCTCAAATGACCTATGATGAGTCTTTTCTTCTTATGGTGAAGCAAACGGATAGCTCCAGCCCAAGTATCAGTTTTGAAATTTTCCAAAAGAATAACGAACAATTCTTAAAAGACTTCATGTTTTCAAATTTAGGTAACTATCAAAATTTAAAAGTCTTATTAAAATAAGTATTGTCCCAAAAGGAAGGATGAAAAATGAAGATTTTACGTCGTGTTATTGGATATTTAATTTTAACTTGCAGCATTCTATTTTTGCTTATTTGGGATGGCACCGTTTTAGCAATTTATGGAGTGATTGGTTTTCACAGTTTTTGGGAGTTGTTACAAGTCCTTGGTTTTATCGCTCTGAGTCTCCTAACAATTGCTTTTGTAGATTACATTTGTTCAAAAATATTACCTCAAGGAAGTCTAACCTTAAAAGAAGTGATAAAAGATGCTTTAAAATAACAAAATCAGCTCCGTGATGAGGGTAAACTAGAAGACAACTGTCCATTTTGTGGACAGTTTTTTATTTGTAAATTTTTATGGTTCATTGATTTACAAATAAATCAATTCTCATTCATCAAAAAATAGGAGGATTCAAAATGAGAAAAAAACGATTGCTCACACAGGATATTGAGCAGCCTAGTCACAAAAAACTTGGGGCTAGAAATTGGAAATCAGGCAAACAAATGCTCTATAGTGCAGGAGTGCTTGCCCTTTTAATGGGTGGAGGGGCTTTTGTTTCTGGTCAACTTCCAACAGCCATTCATGTTCAAGCAGCGACCACAATGCCCTCAGGATTTAATCAAATTGGGGCTATCGGTTCAGCGCCAGTCTATTCAACATCAAATACCGCTTGGACAAACGTTCAAAAAGCAGTAGATGCCTTAGCTCAAGAGACAAATGCAGAGTATTATGTTGGTTCAAAAACTTCAGATGGGAAAGGGCAAGCCATTGGGTGGTATGATGGTCAAACACAATTCCAAAAAGACGGGTCTCGTCAGACATTAGGTAGCTTACAATCTGCCAGTCCATCTGATTTAAGCCAACCGAACTATAACTTTGTACGTAAAGCAATTATGTCAGGGGCGGATGGTTTTACAGATTCTGATTACTTTACATATATTGGAACGGCAGGTCAACCTTTTGCTATTCACAATGTAGGGCAAGCCTTTGAAGCCTCTACAGGTAAGTTTGTTCCAGTCGGAATCAAAATTACAGTTAATGATGCCAAATATTATGATGGTGTCAATACAGACCCTAAAGACGTATTTGGGGATGGCTATAAATTACTCGCAACCGCTCGTAATGATGGGCGAGGAAATATTACCGTTGGTTATGTTGTCGTTATGACAGGAGTTCAAGCCGTTGATAATGGCGGTGGCGGTGAAGGGGGAGGTTCTGGTGGCGGAACTGGTGCTTCTTATGGTGGAGCCACAACTGGTATTCCATCAAGTATCAATACGGTCATTACCTATGTTAATGAAGATACAGGACAGGCTCTCCCAAACAATTCTTTATCAGTAATGAAAGTTGCTGATGTGGATGCAGGGCAAGCGGCATCACTAAGTGACAGTGCTTTAGGATATATTGTTTCAGACCCTACCAATGTAGAATTGAAAGATAATGTTCTAACCGCAAAGAATAATGCGACAGTCAGTCAAAATGCCTCTAATTTAGATGCCAATTCATTTATTGCAGTAAAAACTACAAATAGTTTTGCTCTTGTTTATACGGATACGCTAGGCAATCAAGGGCAAGGCTCTATCATTGAAGGTTTATTTGGGACACAATCTGTCACAGCTCCTGAGCCAAATGGTTTTTTGACTTTAGACAAGACCGTCGCCCAGTATGGCAAAGATGAATGGAATAGCCATTACTCCTTTGATAAACTCCAATTCCAAGTCATTGATAAAAATGGAAAAGTGGTTAAAACCTTGAGCTTAAATGCCGAAGGGAAGTCAGAAAAAGCTTCACTTCTTGCAGGAGATTATACGCTTCATGAAATCTCAAGTGATTGGTCGCTGATAGGTCAAACCCAACGCCCTGACATTAAGGTTACGATTAAAGAAGGACAAACCACTTCAATTTCAGGAAAAAACCTTGAAAACCAAGCGGTTGTTGGTCAAAATACGCTTGAAAAGTCAGATAAGGAAACAGGCATTGAACAAGACGGAAAAGCTGTCTTGAAAGATGCGAAGTATGCTTATTTCTATAATGATGATTCCACAGGTTCAAGTCCACATAAAAAAGATGACCCGATTAAATGGGCTGATAAACCTGGGGCTAAATTATTAGCTGGTGAAAAAGTGACTTCTGCTGTTATTGGTGGGAATAAAGTTGATTTTGGCGATAATGTAGTCATTAAAGTGTCAGAAGATAAATTCCAAACAGCTTTAGGAAACCTTCCTAAAGGGTCTTACTATGCAAAAGAAGTGGATGCGCCTGAAGGTTATGCCATTGATGGTGAAAAGCATGTCTTTAATATCACTCAAAAAGATGAAAAGACAAGTAATATCATTACTGAAAATGTCAAATCTTTAGAACAAGTCATTAAAGCAAAAATAACCCTTGACAAATCAGTCACTCTACCTGAAGGACAGGGCGGTTCAGGTTTTAATGGCCTTGAATTTACGGCCAGTCCGCTTGAGGGAACCAAAGCCGAAAAAGTGGTCTTTAAAACAGGGGTTAATCCAACAACTGGAGATGATGGCTATGCCCAACAACCCCTGACTTATGGCGATTGGAAGGTGGAGGAAACAAAAGGTCATGAAGGTTATGATAGTGTTAAACCTTTCTATATCCACATGACTACAGACACCGAAAAAGATATTTTGACCATTACGGCAAGTTATCATGATGATTTTTCTGAACCGTTCTCTAGTCGTACCTTTAACCTCTCAGATAACGCCACTCAAACTAACCCTAATGGTGACGATACAGTTGGTTCTGTCACTTCTGATACCCCTACGATTAGCTTATCAACCATCCATTTGAATGACAATCCTACGACACCAAAAGTGCCAAGTATTGATATTGAAAAAGCCAATGATACGGTGCCTAACGCTGGCGAAGGAAATGATAAAGATAAAGCCAACAATGCAGGCGCAAATGACCATGATACTGAAGAAACAGCGCTGAATATTGAAGCTGGTAAAACGACGACTATTGCTGGTCGAATCACTAATAATGGAACAGAAGACCTGACTCATATTAAATTTAGTGATAAACAGTTAAATGGTTCTGTTCAGGTTAAAAACCTAGAGTGGACCTATAAAGGTCAAAAACTAAGCACAAATAAAGAGGGAGAGTTTACAACATCTGATGGCAAGCTCTTAGTCCTTGGGGTTGGAGAAACGATTATTGAAACGACAGGTCAAGTCGCAAGCCTTCCAGCAAGAGAGCTACATGGGGATGAATTTGGCGTCTCTGCGGTTGGTGTTACTTCAGGTAAAACAGTTGGTGACCATGATAAGTGGTACGCTAAAACGCCAACTCCAACTCCAACACCAAGCATTGATATTGAAAAAGCCAATGATACGCTTCCTAGCGCTGGCGAAGGAAATGATAAAGATAAAGCCAACAATGCCGGTGCAAATGACCATGATACTGCAGAAACAGCCCTCAAAGTAGAAGCTGGTAAAACAGCCACTATTACTGGTCGAATTACTAATAATGGAACTGAAAGCCTCACTCATATTATCTTTAGTGATAAACAATTAGAAGGTTCTGTTAAAGTTAAAAACTTAGAGTGGACCTATAAAGGTCAAAAGCTCTCTACTAACAAAGCAGGAGAGTTTACGACATCTGATTGCAAGCTCTTAGTTCTTACAGTTGGAGAAAGCATTACTGAAACGACAGGTCAACTCGCTAGCCTTCCGCAAGGAGAGTTACACGGTGATGAATTTGGCGTTACTGCAGTTGGCGTTACCTCTGGCAAAAAAGTCGGAGACCATGACAAGTGGTATGGGAAAGTTGAAAAATCAGCAACCCCTGTTCAAAAAATTGCCAATATCTTCTTACCGAAAACAGGAGATTCTAAATCAATTATGACTGCCATTGGTGCTTGGTTAGTGACTATAGCTGTTATTGTGAGTGGCGTTGTTCTTAATGAACGTAAACGTCATACGCTAGCGATGTCTTATCATAAAATGATGCGTAAAATTCGTAAATAAAAAGTGAAATGCTGAAGGAACTCCTCAGCATTTTTCAATTTTTTTTAAATGGACAGGTCATGACAAAGTCTAAAAAATTAAGATTTGAAGTGTGTGTTTTCTTTATCACGACTTCACTTTTACTATGTGCAAAATTCATCCCTCCTCGAAATAGCTCTTAAATCTCGAAAATAGATTTAAGATATTTAAAAATAAAGGAGATAAAATTTGAAAAATCATAAATGGCGATTCTATCGTTTTCGCCGAAAACATAAAGGTTGGTACTTAACAATAAGTGCTGTGGTACTTGGCTTCTTTGCTAGTTTGTTAATCTTCTCAGGGCTTCGCTTTTTCTATCCTAAAGGAATTGAGACAAAATCTTCGATTCCAGTCACTTCACATCACACGTTGGCAGAGAAACCACAAGTAGCCTCTCATTCCACAAAGAAACAGGAAACCTCAAAACCATCAACTGCAGAGGTTGTCGCTTCTAGCAAAGAAAGCCCTAAAACTGTTACCTCTACTACAGCACAAACCTCATCTTCAGAGGCTGAGGAAACTCCCACAAGTACCTCTCAAGAATCAGATAGCTCTCCTGTGACTTATACAGCGACTGTGGGAGATTTTACAAGAACATCTAACATTTCCCAATCAGATGCTCAAACAATGGCTCAGGCAGCTTATGATGAGCAAATAGCTCAAGAAAAAGCACTCCGACAAAGTGCTGAGGATTTGAAAGCTTCTATTGAACGTGAGAATCCAGATACACAAGTAAATATTATCCAGGAGGGGAAATGAAACTATCAATTATGAGAAAACTACTGATATTAAACCTAATTATTTCAGTTGTTTTTGTTTTTTTTGGAAAATCTTTTATTCCGACAGTTTGTTATTTTTTGATTATCGCTGGAGTCGTTGAAATAATGATTGTTGAGGATAATCAATATAATTTTAAAGAAAAAGAGATTCAAAATTTAAAATCGGAACAGATGGATTGGATTCATAAAGAATTAAATCAGGCCTGTGAAAGTAATGATATTGATGATATAAAAAGAAACTTGCATCGTCTAGATAGTCAACTTTATTTATTGCATCACAAAGCGAAAGGAAAAGGATTATGAGCGACTTACAAGATCAGATGGGGTTTCATCTGAGAAGTGGGACACAAATGACTTGGCGGCTAATGCTTCGTCTGATACAGCGATGGGGAGGCAGGGTCAAGAGTAGGCACTCCAGCACCATACAAGAAAAAACAAGGATTCAAAACTTGCATGACCTCAAAGAAGGTGGAAGTCAATCCATGGAGTTCATGGATCACAATTTCGGGTTTACGCATCTTGATATGAAAAAGTTGGATGCTTCAGTTGACTGGGATAAGCTAGAACAGGTTTTGAAAGAAAATCACGTTAACTTTTACAGAGAAAAACTTCCTGATGGTGGAAGTGAGCTTTATTTCAAAATTCTACCAGGCTTTGATTATTCCTTTGAAGATTTATTCAAAAGCATTAAAGAAACGGCTAAAAATCCTGAAAAAGCACTAACGCCTGATCGGTCACGTCCAGTTGAACAAGAACTTCAGAAAGCACAATCTGAGCAAGAATCAATCAAAGCGAAGACTTCTGAAAATCCAACGGCTGTGAAACCGACGGCTAAACCTGCAAGGAGTGTGAAGCCATGAGCAAGAAGAAATTCTATATCTTCTTGGGAATTGCATTACTGATGATTTTTGCATTTAACAAGATGGAATATGTCTTAGAAAAAATTCCAGGGAATGGGCTTGAGAAATATAAATATCTCAATAAAGGGGTATTTAATCAGTATGTTCTCTATGATCCGCTGGGTTTTTCTTTTACTCAACGCGGAGCGCTTGCTGCAGGGATAGGCTTTTTGATTGTGTTCATTCTCTTTTTAATTTTCTATGATAATCGGAAATATAAAAAAGGAATCGAACATGGTGCAGCTAAATGGGGGAAAGCTTCAGATGTTAAAAAAATTGCTGATAACAAAAAAGAAGAAAATAATATTTTGCTCAATGATGTGGTCAAAGTCTCAGTTTCTTCTGAAGGGATTCCCTTTGAATACCAAAGAAATAATAATGTGCTATATCTTGCTGGTTCAGGTTCAGGGAAAACTTATTCATTTGTTAAACCAAATTTGATGCAGTGTTTTGGCTCATATATTGTGACCGATCCAAAAGGGCAACTCATTCATGAGTTAGGGCATATGTTTGAAAAACAAGGATATAAAATCAAGTTACTAGATGTTTGGTCTTTAACTAATTCAAACAATTTCAATCCCTTTAAATACATCCCTGTAGATGACACAGACACAGAAACAACAATTGATGAACTGATTGACATTTTAGTTGAAGCAACGAATAAAGGACAGAAATCCGCAAATGAAGCGCCGATTTGGGGAAATGCAGAAGCACAAATGCTTCGTGCCTTAATTGGTTATTTACACTATTCTCACAAACCAGGTCAACCTTATCCCACGTTTGCGGATATTGGCTTACTGATTGAGAACGTTAATGATCAAGCAGATAATCCTGATATACCAGGTAAAATTGATATCTTGATGGACAAACTTGAAAAGGACTTAGGGCCAGCAGGTAAAGCGAATTATGCGGTAAGAAACTGGGCAGCCTTTAATAATAACTATCAAGGGGAAACTCGAATCAACGTGACATCCAATCCGACGTCACGTTTTTCTATTTTTTACAATGAGGCTGTTCAAAAACTGACAGAAACAGATGACATGGATATTGAGTCTTGGGGAAAAGAAAAAACAGTAGTTTTCTTAACGATTCCAGCTCTTTCTACAACCTACAACTTCTTGGCTACCATGTTAATCAAATTGGCTTTAACTACTTTGACAAAACAGGCCACATTTGAATATCATGGAAAATTACCAATTTCAGTTACTCTCTGTTTAGATGAAGTAACAAACCTGGGTAAAATCCCGAATTTGGTAAATGCACTAGCAACGATTCGCTCTTTCAATATTTCTGCTTTTCTTATCGTACAAGTTCTTAAAGCACTTGAAGCCGTTTATAAAGATGAAACCGCAGGAATTATCGGGAACTGTGATTCCTTTGTTTTTGGTGGTCAAAACCTCACAGGGAAGAAAGAAACAGATGATGCAGAATATATTTCTCATGCTCTAGGGACAGGAACTATTGATATTGTCGTTGATCCCAAAAAAGGAAAGAATTTATCGCCTCAATACTCTAAAGGAGGCAGGGCTTTAATGACTCCTGAAGAAGTTCGGACAATGCCTAATACAAAATCTATTGTTTTTGTTCGAGGCTTTAATCCTTTTATTTTTGATAAATATCATTTGAATCGTCATCCTCAGTTTAACATGATTGCGGATGCTAAGCCTGACCTTTACTATGATTATCTTCTTTTCAAGGATGATAATTTCAAAGGTGAGATGAAATACGCCATTAAACATGGTCGATACAAACCACAAGACTTCTTTGACTCAGATGAATTATTAGATGAAGAAAAAGAACTCTTAAAACTTTAAAAATAGAAAGAAAAAAATGAAAAAATATATTAAAACTAAAACAAAAGAACTTGAGCTTATGCTTCAAAATCAAACGCTCTCTAAAAGAACTAAAACCAAAATGGCCTTGACCTGGATGCTTACAAGTGTTGCTGGTTTCCAACTGCCAGCTTATGCGGACACCGGTTCTTCAGGCTTCGAGTTTGTAAAAGCTTTTCTTGCTTGGATATTCTTTATTGCAGGGTTCATTCTTCTTGCCGCAGGGATTGTTGTTTTAGCACAAGGGGTTTTCGGTGAATCGAGTGGGGGAAATCGAAATGTCGGGATTGGACTGATTATTGGTGCATTCTCTTGTTTTGCGGCTGGTACAATCTTTGCCTTTCTTCCAGCAATGCCGCAATACAAAGGTTAATACAGGGAGAGCAACGTAATGAAAAATAATAACTCAGGACTTTCGGAAACAGTAATCAATCAAACCAAGCGAATGATTCGAGAGGCAAGCAAAAAACCTCATAAAATAATTATTGTTGATCCGAAAGATGAATATAAAAATGAAAGGTAAGAGATGTCAACAGATACAGCAACCCTTTTATTAGGATTTTTAAAACAAACTTTTTCAGGATTTAGTCCCTCAAGTTCAACTCTGGCAAATGACCTTTTAAAAAATGCAACCATTCCAATGGCTACCTGGCTAGTCATTTTTTTATTGTTTTATGAAATGGTCAATAAAGGAATGAAATTGGCAGAAGGTGGAGGTGGATCAAGTTTCACAATATACCTCCCGATTTTCTTTAAGTGGATCATTACACTTGCGGTTATTGTCAATATACAACCCCTATTTATAATGATTGATTCCATTGCCTCACAACTCACAACGAATTTGATTGCGGTTGCCGCTAAGAATACGGCTTATGCAGCTTCGCAAAAGATTTCGCTTAATTTCTCTGGTGGAATTTGGGTGATTTTATTCCAATTTATCGTGATGATAATCAACTTTTTCGCAGCGATAATCGCTAATGTGTCAATCATCTTATTAATTGCTTTAAGGAATTTTGAAATGTTGGTGCTTTATGTACTAGCGCCAATGGCAATGGTTGCTTTAGCGACAGAAAAGCTTTCATCTGGAGGGATAGCATATTTCAAAACATGGGGAGCATACGCTCTTCAAACGACTGTTATCGCCGTTATCATCGTCATTTTCCCAGTCTTTTTGAATGACTATAATAGCATGATGGATGGCTCAAATGGGAATGTTATTGTCACATTGGTTAACGGTCTCACTCCTGGAGGGGCAGGAGGAGCAGTAACTGGTATTGCAAATGCGGTAGGCTCAATTGTCCTAAACGTCATGTATATTATTGCGATCTATAAATCACTAGGAATTGCGAAGAAAATAACAGGTACAGGAGGTTAGAAATGATTATTAAGGTTCATCAAGATGTGACCAAACAAGCAGGAAAATACATGTGGGGACTCACAGTAAGACAACTAGGCGGAGCGGCTGGAATGGTCATTACCTTTGGCTTTCTGATTACTGGCTTCTTTGTACTACACCTTCCCCAGATTTTCCTTTTTATGGTGACTGGTGTCTTATTACTACCCTGTTTAGTATTTGGATTTTTCAAGGTTTTGCGGATGCCTTTTGAACGGTTTTGCAAACTTTTCAAACGGTATCTCAAGTTAAAAGGAATGCACACCTACAAAACAGAAAGACTACGGAGATTTACAAGAAATGACTTCAAACAAAAAACAAAATAAAAAAATATGGCAACAACTTCAAAATCCAGAGAAACAGCGACTTAATCGTTTTTATCAATCCTTTGATAAACATAATACTTCAAAAGATTACCTTTATTATCAAGAACTGTTTGAGAGTGGCTTAATGAAAATCACAGATGATTTTTATTCTAAGACTTATGGTTTTAATGACATTGTCTATTCCAATGCGCCAGTCAAGAAACAAGAAGCCATCTGGGGAAGTTATGTAGATGCGCTAAATCTTCTTACAGAAGAAGATGCGCTTCAGTTAAGCTTGGTGACACGACGGGTGTCTAAAGAACAATATAAAAAAGAAACCAATTACCCGCTCAAGAGTGATAAATATGAGGTTTACCGCAAAGAGTTTAATGAGTTGACCAATAATGCTTATGAAGACGGGAAAAGTAATTTCCGTACAGATAAGTATTTTACATTTCGTACGGTTGCGGATTCTCCAGTTCGTGCTAATGCGCAAGTTGAAACTGCTCGTCAATCTTTTGGGAAAGAACTCTCTACAGCAGGCGTAAGACTTTATCCGTTGTCAGGACAAGATCGCTTAGAGGTGATTGGAGGAATTACTCGTCCAGGAAAATTTATTCGTCCAGTTTTCAATGATTTAAAAATATTAAAAGCTGCAGGTCGTCCATTATCAACCAAAGATATTATCGCTCCTAACTCTATTGATCCAAAAGTAATGGGTATTAATGTTGGAGAGCAGTATGGTCGAGTGTTGTACATTCGAGATTATCAATACTCAATGGATGATCGTCTAGTCAAGGAACTGACAGAAGTTGGTCATGAAAGTGTTATTGCAGTCCATGCTCAACCTTACGGAATTGGGGAATCTTCGAAAATGTTACGAGCAAAATCTGTTGATATTGAAGCTCAAATGCAAAAGCATGAAGAAAAAGGGGCTAAAAAGAATATCTTTACAGGTCTTATTCCAAGAAAGCTCCGAGAAGCCTACAAAGATGTGGATGAACAAATTGAAACGCTCAAAGATACTGGAGACCGTCTCACTTCATCAATCTTCTTAATTTATCTTCATGAAGATTCAGAAGAAGAACTTCAGCGTGCGATTAAAGATGTTCGTCGAGTGGGTGACAAATTTGGGGCTGACTTCGTGTCACTTCCTTTAATTCAAGATTGTGGTTTTAATTCTGTTCTTCCACTAGGAATGAATAGTGTAGATATTGAATCTACTTTTATGCGCAAACTCTCAACGTCGAATGTCGGAATTAATATGCCGTTTTCTAATGTAAATTTAGAGCATAAAGGCGGACGTTATCAGGGAATAAATCTGTTAAGTAATTCCGCTATTCTCGTGAATCGGAAAGACCGTAGTTTGAAAAATGGTTCAGGTGTTATTTTTGGTTCTTCAGGCTCAGGGAAATCAACAACAGTAAAATTAGAAGTTATTAGTACACGTCTTAGTGCGCCAGAAGATGATGTTATCATGCTTGACCCTGAAGGTGAGTATACTGATATTGTTAAAGAATTCGGGGGTGAGGAAGTTATCATCTCCCCTGACTCTGACACTTTCCTTAATCTCCTTGAGCTTCCACGAGCAGATACTCTTAGTGTTAAGGAAAATCCATATAATATTAAAATAAATTTCTTAAAAACTCTCTTCTCTACTTTAAGTGAGGATATCGGAGAGTTAACGGGAGGAGATCGTTCAATTATTGAACGTGTAACTACTCAAACGTATAAAGCATGTGCAGAAAATGGACAGGTTGCCACGTTGAAAGAATGGCATGAGGTGCTTCGTCAACAACCTGAAGCTTCCGCCAAAGAGCTTGCTTTGGCGTTAGAACCGTATGTTATCGGAAGTCAATCCATGTTTGCTCATAAAACAAACATCAATTCTAAAAGTCCTTTTATTTCCTTTAATTTAATGGGATTAGAAGGGGCAATGAAAATTTTTGGATTTTTAGTTATTTCAGATTTCATTTGGAATCGAGTAGTTGAAAATAAAGCTAAAGGTCGAATTACATGGGTTTACATCGATGAAATTGAGATTCTCTTTGATGATACACAGCTTCGCAAATTCTTTGGGATTTTGTACTCTCGGATTCGTAAATATAACGGACTCCCAACAGCTATTACACAAGTTCCTGATAATGTTCTAGCGTATAAAGAAGGACAACAGCTTTTTGAGAACTCAGATTACGGAATCTTCCTGGAACAAAAATCTGACTCAGTGATCAATCAAATATCAAAAGAATTAAACTTGTCTGATGATCTAAAAAAATATCTTTATTCATCTGCGAAAGGAGGAGGGCTCATTCGTGCAGGTAAAACAACTGTTCCTTTTGAAAATACTCTTCCAAAAGAGAGCCAGCTTTACAAAATAACGAATACAGACCCAGATTACTATGAAACAGCCTAATATAAAGCGAAAATATGCTTTGAGAAGTGTTCATGATGTTTCAAAATTAAGATTCAAGACGCTTACTCAAAAAGAAGCAAGGGTATTTCTCAGAAGCAAAAAAGGGAAGGAGAAAGCCCTAGAATCTTCTAATAGCTATCATCCGACAAAGCAACAACAGGCTTAAATGAAAGCCGCATTTGAGAAGTCTCAAAATTATCAATCCAAATCTGAGGGAAAAGCCAAAGAAAAAGGCTTCTCAGAACGTGTGAAAAAAAAGAACATTGAGGCCAAGCGCTCTAAAAAGTCAGTAGCAAAAAAAGCGACGCCATATATGGCACAAAAAGCGCTAAAAAAAGCATTGACTGAAAATGATGAGACTGAAGAAACAGTCAATAGGTATGAGAAAGCTCGCATGTCTGATCGTGGGCTGAAGCTCTCTAAAAAGATTTATGACAAAGTGGTCGCTCCTCAAAGCAAGATGGGGAGGATTAACCAGGCTGAAAAAAGTGCAAAGGCGACAAAAAAAGCTGAAGCAATGATGAAAACACGTCAAATCAAACAACGCTCGCAAGGTTCAAAAGCGGCGGCAAAGGTTGGACGCCATCTCATCAGCTTAGTGAAATGGGCGGTATCTGCCATTTCAAGCATCCCTTTCATTTTTCCGATTCTGGGGATTTTTGCGGCAATCATTATCATTATTTCAGTTTTCACTTCGTTAATCCCAATTAAGCAATCTGAGTTTGAGTTAACCAAAAGTTGGACTGCAATTACGCAAAGAGATGCTCAACATAACACAGATTCAGTCACTTATTATACTGAAATTGACCAAATTATGAGGTATATGAACTTCAAATTTGATGCTTATCACGTGGATAAAGAAATGCCTAAGCTTAATTCTAAGGGGAATCTAAACTTTCCAGACGCTTCTAAGAATGCGGAAAATAGAGGAACATATAAAGATTTTCTCAATAATCTTTGGGATGACATGAATGATAGTGGGAATGCGACTTCTTACAGTGATTTTCAGACCATTGATAATCTTCTTAAAATGGATAAAACCCCTTATTATTTGACGAAAGAAGAGCAAGAAAACTATAAAACCATCTCAGACTCAGGCTTTCCTGAATATGCTTTATTTGAAAAAATTCTCAATCCACTTGTCGCCCCTTCAGATAAGGATCAAGATGAAAGTAATGATCCAGCAGTCAAAGTGGTTCAACGTTATGGCTATGATAAACAAGGCACAGAATTTAAAGGGATTATCATTCAAGCGGAGCAACAACCGGTTTATGCGCCAATCGATGGAAAATATAGTTCAAATGGAACGACAGTCACTCTTACTTCAGAGGACAAGAAATTGACAATTTCTTCTTTGACCAAGCTTTGGGCGAAGGAAGGTCAAAATATAAAAGCCGGACAACAAATCGGTATTTCTTATGCTGGAGATTTAACGCTGAAGCTTCAAATTAGAAATCCAGATGATGTTAAAACAACCTACGTTCCTAAAAAAGATAAGGATGGAAACGTCATCTATGATAAAGATGGCAATATTGTTCGAGTGAAGAAAGAAACGGAGCAGTTTAATGATGTCAACCCCGCTTTTAATCTTACAAGCGTCGAATACTTACAGGCAACGACAATTAACTCAGATACGAATGTTCCGTCGGATATGGTTGAATCAGTAACTCAGATTAAAAACTGGATTATGAAAAATGTACCTGGTGCAAATTTAGCAGGAATTTGCGGAATACTAGGGAACTGGCAAGGAGAAAGTAGATTACAAGCTTCTGCAATCCAAGGTGGAAATGCTTATAATGAAGCAACTGCTATGAATCCATCTGCTGGTGGCTATGCTTTAGGATTAGGCCAATGGGACATGGGAAGACGTGTAGGGCTTTTAAACTATGCCAAAGCTCAAAAGAAAGATTGGAAATCTTCTGATCTGCAGCTTGATTATGCTTTAAATCAAGACGGTACAGATAGTGCGGTATTCATGCAGGTTGCCATGATGTCAGGAAGCAGCGTTCAAGCGACGATTAACTTTTATCAAAATTGGGAACGTCCGACTTTCAATGCTGAGAACTTACAACTTCGTCAACAATACGCTCAACAATGGTATAACTATTTTCAAAATAGTGGTGGAGAAACCTCTGATACCATCCCTGCTGAATATAAAGATAAAGTCAAACCTCTCCCTAAGAAAACGGATGCGACAAAAGCATCTCCAGGCAATAACTATCCAGCATCTAATGGTTTAGGAAACGGTGGTAACTGTACATTCTACGTTTATAATCGTATTCTTGAACGTTCAGGCGTTTCTATCTACTCCTACTTAGGAAATGGTGGAGATTGGGCGACAACTGGCCCACAACATGGAATAACCGTCGACTCTGAGCCAAAAGTGGGTGGTATTGCAAGTTTTTCACCAGGGACTGGTGGAAGTTCTGATGCTTACGGCCACGTGGCGGTAGTAGAGTATGTCAATACTGATGGAAGTTATCTTTTAAGTGAGTCAGGTTACAGCAATGATAAAGAGCCTACGATCCATTGGCGTGTCATGTCAGTGACTTCAGGGATTACTTTTTTAAATCCTGGAAAGAAATAGAAGAAGGAAAAAATGGAAGAAAAAAATAAAAGTTCAAAGCTTAAATTTATTGGAATGATCATTCTCATAATTATTGCATTAGGGTCGATTGGCTGGCATTTTTTTGGGAATCATACCACCAAAAAAACAAATCAACCTCAAACGACTCAGCACTCAACATCAACCAGTCGCTCTTCAGAGCAAAAAATTATGACTTCAGAAAAGTTATCTGAGAAAGTAGTTAATACCTTCTTGAATGACTACTATACGGCCAAAAGCAATAATAGTAATGCCAAAGATTATGAACCATTGATGACTGAGGATGCTTACGGGGTCATTCAGGCTTCGATTAAGTCTGAAGGGGGAATGGGACAGAATGGCTATATTATGAATCAAAAGCTTGATGAATCTAGCTTATATATCAATACTACAACCCAAACTGTCCTTTGCAATATCGATTATCACTACGATATTTATAAAGAAAAAGATGATCCAAAATCAAAAGTTATCAGTAATTTCAAATCACATGCCACGATTGAACTCAAATATACTCAAAAGAGTGGGAAGTGGTTAGTGCAAACCATGACTCCAATTACAATCACAAACAATGTCACAGGAGAAAAAATTAATGAATAAAGAAATTGAAAAAATTGAACGAAAGCTTAAAAAAGCGCTGGATAAAGAAAAGAAAATTAAACAAGAGCTTGAAAATCTCACGTTGGAACAAGAAGTAAATCAAGAAGAAATCTTGCAGCTGCGTAAAAAAAGACGGGATATTGCGCAAGAGAGTACCTTAATCACAGATGACGAGGCTTACCAACTCTTCCAAGCGCTCTCCTCGAAAGAACTTTCTGTCTCTGAAGCGATCAAAGCACTCCAAAATAAACCAAAGAATCATCCAGAAGGGAATAATTAAAAATGGCTAAATTTAAATTTCAGTTTTCAAATCAAGTTAATTTTGAATCAGAAGACTTTTCTAACGTTGATAAACTCCTCACTTTTTTAGAAGATGAGAATGAGCGCTTAAAAGCACAGGGACAATCAGCTTCATTTTCCTTAAAAAAACTTGATAAAAAAGACCAAGTCATTGCGAATTTTGAACGCATTGACCTACCGATTGATGTTTGGGACGAGCATCTTTTTTCTCCTCTTTATGAACATAATATTAAGTATCTTAAAAATAACCCTGATCTTGCATCCATTATCATTTCTGAAAAGCCTCAAATTGATGGTGGAAATTCTAATTTTTCAGATGCTGCTGGAATTTCTCTCTCAGATGATGATAGTAATTGGGGAAAGCAACTTCTTGAGGCTTCAGAAAAAGAGTTATTAGAGCATCAATCTGATGAGCAATCAGAGGATGAGCAAAAAGGTTTTACTTACTCACCTACAGAAGAAGACAAAGCGCCTGTCTTCAGTCAACCGCCTGCCACAGAAGTTGTTGGAACGACCAAGACAGCAAAAACTAATGATATTCCTTCTTTCATTGATCCTTCAGAAAATAAAGCTGAAACTCCAGCAGAATCACAAACGGTTATAACGAATACTGAACCAAAACTTATTGAGGAGAGTCAAGACTATGCAGGAATTGTAGAATCAATGTCAGACCCTATTTCAATTGTCTCTCCTAGTTTATCTGATCATCTCAATATCCTAGAAAACATGGGAAATTCAGATGATAAAGAATTAAACCAATTATTAACGGAGATATCAACTTATTTAGATCAAAAATTGGCGTCATACACTTCAAAAATGGAGCAGTCAACCAACCAAGAACTTGAGTCGATTGATCGAAGAGAAGAAGTAAAAAAGGCGTTACTTGATCAATGCTCTCAATTGACACAATCTCAAATTCATTCTCTTAATGAGCAATTGACTCAAGAGAAAGCACGTGCAATTTCAGATGAACAGACTCGTCACCAAAATGAACTCTCACGCATCGAAGTCGATTTCAATAGTCGGCTCATGCAGGGTAAACAGGATATTGAAATGACTAACCTTTCCAATGCTCAAAAAGAAATTGAAAAACGTCAATCTGAAATTACCTCAACACTTTCAACTTATGCAAAAACTAAAGCTGAACAAAATCAAGGAAAACTTCACCTTATGAAGTCGAAACTCCAGGACACTTTCTCATCTATCTTTAAAAAGAATATTATCAAAGAAGAAGGCTATCGTGATGATATTTTATCCAAGTTTTCAGGAGGCTCTGATTCCTCTCTCCCAGATGAAAGTTTAAAAATTAAACCTTTACATGTTTCTCAAGATATATCTGAAAAGTCACCACAAAAAAATATTCTAGTACGTTAATGAGCAGTTATATATAACTGCTTTTTTTATTTTAATGAAAGTTGGAAAAAATGAATCAAAAAGAATTAAAAGCATTGAAAAATGAAATTATGCAAGAGGGGGCGAGTAACGTTGGCTATTATACAACCATTATTTCTAAAATTACGGAATTATGGCCAGAAATAATCGCTGAATTTGCGAAAGAAATGATGCTTCAGGGGGCTAGTGTCGCCACTCTTGAAAATCCTCTTATTTTAAACGCTTTTGTGACGAAAGCAATTGAAAAAATGAACTACCAGGAGTTCAAGGAACTCGCCCCTTATTTTTTTGGATATATCCAAACTGAAGAAGAATTTTTGGCCGAACCTATTCAAATTACTCGAAGAGAGTATCTCCGATTTCAAGCTGAAGGAGAGCAATTATTTGAATACAAACACCCAAAGATTTCTTTTGAGGAACGGGTACGATCACTCACTACAATGCTTGTACCCAAAGAGAATCAAGTGATTGCTTATCACCCAACTAATGATACGATTGCTATTTTAGAAAATAGTGAGGAAACGCCAGAGCCGTTTATTGATCCTGGTTTAATTAATGACCTGACTCCTTATCCTACATTGGTTGCTCGGCGACTCCTAGAATCAAGCAAAGCCCTGGAAGCTTACTACCGAAAAGAGATGCAAAAAAGCCAATCAAAAGAAGAAATGAGAGAGGAGGTATCTGAAGATGAACTCCTGGCTTTCGTCTCAGTTAAAATTTCTAGCACTTTATTTGAACTTGATGCACAAGAATTGTTGACGATCAATGACATTTTACAGAAGGAAACTCCAGGAAAAGAACTCATTACACATCTAGCAAGTGGTTATAGTCAAGGGGATCGCTGGGAGTTAGCATATCTAAAAGAAGAAAGCTCTCCTAGTGAGCGTTCAGATATTATCCGTTATCTGGAGCATGAAATTGGGGCTTATTATCGTGGGAGTTTAGCCTGGTTAGATATTTACGATTCAAAACAACAAATTGAAGAACGCTATGTAGTTGATAGAGAAACCCTCTGGAATAATCCATTAAATGAAGTTCAAGCTTTAACTGGTGATCCTGCGTATCTTTCAATAGAAATGTTTGAAAAAATAAAAGATTTAAACCTTCCAGCAGATGATTTCAATCAGTTTATTCTCATGAATAATCAAGAAAGAAGCCGATTTTTGAATAAACATAGTACCCAAAATCATCACAATCACACACAAACTCAAAGGAGATAATTATGCCGACTTATCAAGAAATCACAGAGATGGCTCATCGCAAAAATATTCTCGACGTTGCGGCTGAGCTTGGAATGAAAGTAGATGAGCAATATCGATGGATTATTCCAGGAGAAAAACCCAAAGGGCTGACTTTCAAACCTGAATATAATATTTTCTCATGGTGGAGTCATGGGATTGAGGGAAAAGACCCCATTGCTTTAGTGATGTTAATGAAAGAATGTAGTCGTAAAGAGGCAATTAAGTTCTTGGTTAAAGGTGAAGCACAAGCTTTTTCCGCTCCGCCAGAAAGAAAGAGAGAACCTTTTAAATACTACTTGAAAGAGTCTAAAAGCTTTGATTACGCCAAGCGATTTTTAAGAGATGCACGTGGACTCTCTGAAGAAACAATTGATATTTTTCACTCAAGAGGATTGATTGTTCAAGGAATTTATCATCCTCGTGGTTCTGAAATTGGTACAACAGAGCCAGTTGTGGGGTTCAAAAATTATGATTTGGCTGATAATATTGTTGGGGCAAGCATTAAAGGAATTTGGTATAACATTGAGCGCTACCCTGATAGTAATGGTAGAGCTAAGGATATTCTGAAGGGAAGTGATGGTTATTCTGGCTTCCATGTCTTGTCTAAGCCCTCTAAAGAAAAACTCCCGTTACGAGTCTATGCGTTTGAGGCAAATATTGATTTAATGAGCTATTTTGAATTACATCGAGAAAAGTTCCAGACAGGTAATTTCATGTTGCTTTCAATGGAAGGTAGAAAAGAAAAAGTCTTGTCTAAAGGCTTGTTGATGGCAATTTCTCGAACTCAAGAAATATTTGAAAAAAGTAAAAAACCTGAGACCTTCCTCGAATTTGTCAATCGTTCTACAAACGGTTTTCCTCCTGAAGAACTTGAAATTCATCTTTGCGTCGATAACGATGCAGCAGGAAAAGATTTTGTTCAATCGATAACAGATAAATATGGAGCTAAGTTCTCAATTACTGAAGAACTTCCCCCGCTCCATCCAGGACAGATTAAGAACGATTGGAATGATGAGCTAAAGTATTCAAAGGGAATGCTTGAAATTACTCCCACTCAACGTATTACTCCTAGTAAAAGCGTTCATATGAGTCACTAAATCATTGAAAGAATTGATTATGATTGAAAAAGAAATGTTTAACGAAATAATGAAATTATTTCCCGATTTTAATTACCAAAAAGAATTTTATGATGAGTACCGAAGTTATCCTACTGTAGGCGGTTTACTTCATCTTGCATATTCCCAGCTTTGTGAATCTGCAGGGCTGATGATTATGTATTATGGTGCAGACTATAGATCAGCAATAAACCCTGAAATTGGGGATGAATTTCGTAAGTTAGAGAAAAAAGAAGATGAGATTTTTGGGGAATTTATCAAGTTCTTTGATTTTTACTATAAAGATCGGACTTACTCAACACAATACAAGGAAGCTTCATTTGAAGATTACTTGGAACTAAACTATAAAACAAATAAAAGCTCTTGAAATTAATCAAGAGCTTTTTGAGCGCAAAAAAGAAGAGCCTAATCTCAATGAGGTATTCAAGGCATACCCTGCCTAGCTCTTCTTATGTATATAAAAATTATAGCATAGGAGAACATTAATGTCAATCAACCTAGTGACCATAAAAGAAACAGCTATCGCTGAAATAGTAGCTGCAACAGGTTCTGAGCAGCTTATTGATAAAGCTACTCGGAGAAACTTTGTTGGTTTATATGATGAAAATACTAACTGGTATATCCCGCTTCGGGCAAATTTAGGAAGAAAGAAGCCCCAGGGAGCTGTTTTTGACACTCCCTTTAAAACTGCAAATCCTCACTTTAAAAGACCTGGATTAGATTTTCAAAAAGCAATCTATCTTGAAAAAGATGGGGTTTTACCAATTAGAAATACACTCCCAAAAGAGCAGTCAGAATTTCTCGAAGCGCATCAAGCCGATGTAAAAAGAGCCTTTGAACAATATATCCTTAAAGTCGCAAATCATGAAATGTCAGATAATCAATATTTCATGTCAACGCCTTCTTTATTCCCTGAAGGAGTAGAAAAGATTAGACAACAAGTTGAACAGATTGTTGAGCCTACAAATCAAACAGAAGATCATATATTAGAAAGCATCGAGCTTCAAACAATTGAGTTTACTAACGAATATGATGGTGATGAGTATAATATGGGGAAAATTCCCTGGAGTAATCTTGAACTTGAAATATCGTCAATTGAACCAAATTCTTGGCCAGATGATGGAAAATATTTCGTTAGAGCAGCTCTTGTAGATCGTCAAGATGATGTATTAGATGAAGTTATTCTCACTCCATTTATTGTTGAAATCCCTGATTATACAGAAGAAAAATGGTTTGATTGGTTTGATACACACGCAGATAAAGTTGAAGATATTATATTTTCAAGCGCTGAAGTTAAAGCATTGTTGGAAGAACTTGATTATAGAAGGTTACCTGCAGACGAACGTCAAGCCATATTTGATGAAAAAAATGGCGTAATAAACCTGTTTGATGAACAAACACAAGAGCCTATAATTTTAGGGATTGAAACCTACGAAAAATACAGTGTGGAATATCACCCAGCTTTTGATAGCAACGTTGCTAGTATCAATATTGCAACAAGTGAGGGTGATATCACTTTTGTAAAAGACGAAGACGGGGAGTTAATCGTTGCTGCTTCACATCAAGTAGATAACTTGTCAAATGATGATAAGCGATTAATGAAAGAAATTGCAGAATATAAAATCAATCATCCAAAAAAATCGATGCAAGAGTTTTCTATTATGAAGTTACAGAATGAATCAAAAGAGCAGGCACTTCACCAGGCTGATGATGGTACAAAGATGTTTGAATTTCAATTTTATGATGAATTGATTCCGGGAAGTTATGATGCGGGTAAGAATACAGTCAAAATGAATTTCACAGCACGTGATACGATCAATTACCAGCACCATCAATTCATTGCTGAAGTGGATGTTTTATCACCTATCAACGCTAAAAATAAAATCAAGCTTAGTACAGCTCGATTCTTTGAAAATAATCAAGATATCTCAAAAAAATTAGGTGTTTTAGATTGGACTGAATCAATAAATAATTTCAAAATTACTCTTCCTCAAAATAAAGAAGAGTTAAAAAAAGAAATTGAGCAGGCAATTACTACTAAAATTTCTGATGCACGTGCTTCAGATAGCCTGGTAGAAGTCGCAAAAATTAGCGGGGAAATTGATACTTTAGAAGGTCATTTAGATGAAGTTTCAGCTCAACCTATAACAACAAGTGTTGAACTTGTTCAACCTTTATCACTCCAAGAACTGATTGCTCAAAAAGATTTAAAAGGAATCGAAGAACATATAAAATCAGGAATTGGGGAATACCTTGATAGTGAGACCTTTAAAAACTACTTAGATTTTGCACGTCAGTTCAGACAATACTCTTACAGAAATAAGATTCTTATCAAAGGTCAAAATCCTAAAGCTTCACTCGTTGCTGGTTATCGTTCATGGCAAGAGAAAGGAAGACAAGTTCAACGTGGACAGAAAGCTCTGAAAATATTTGTCCCAAATTTAGCCGCAAAAAAAGATAAAGATGGAAATTACAGTCGTGATAAAGAGGGGAATATTATCAAAGAAGTTAAAGGGTTCTATCTCGCTTCAGTTTATGATGTGAGTCAAACTGAAGGCGAGCCAATTCCAAAACCAATCTATGAACTTGAAGAAAATATAAATAATCCTCGAAAATTTGACTGGTACATTAAAGCAATTACTGAATTATCACCAGTTCCTATTCAATTTTCAGAAATTGAAGGAACAGCTAAAGGGTTCTTTGTCCCTGCAGAAAAACAAATTACGATCCGTCCTGGAATGAGTCAATCTCAGACAATTAAAACAATGCTTCATGAGGTCACACATTCCATCTTACATGATAATGACGTCCCTGTTTTTGGTAGCTCTGAATATGCACGTCAAGAAATTGAGGCCGAAAGTGTCGCCTATATGGTTGCTAATTCATTAGGAATTGAGACACAAGATTATAGTTTTGGCTACTTAGCGTCCTGGACAGATTTGGGATTAAGTTTAGAAAACTTAGAAAAGTCACTTGATTTAATTTGTAATCAAGCTCAAAAAATGATGGGAGAACTTGATAATATTCTAAAACAAACTCCGATAGAAGAACAAACTCAAGAAGTCAAACTAGAACAAAAACAATTAAACCCACGTCCAAAATCAAGTATCAAAATGCATATGTAGAAAGGGATTGTTATGAAGCTCAATAAAAAAATGAAGGCACTATTTATTCAGTTTGGAGAGTTAACTAAGGATTTACCTGAAGAGATAAAAGAATGGATTTTGAATAAATATGTCTCATCAAACGGGTGGGATTGTTCAGGTTCCGCATTTGCTGGTACAGATACCTTTGTTGTCTGGGTTGATTTAGACTCAGAAAATACTGCTAAAGAAAAATTTGATTTTTCTGGTCTTGATTCCATTTCAAAATTATTTGAAGCAAACAATCTCGAAAAAATTGGATAATCTTTGATTAATCAGTAAATACTCATCTCTCTATTAATTAAAAATACATAAGGAGCTTAAAATGCCAACAGAATTTATGGGAATACTTTTAGAATATTTTCTTGATGATCCAACTGGAACGTCACCACATTTTTTAGAAGAATATTCCAAAGAAACCAAAGCTGAGTTTCTCATTCGTTTCAAAAAAACGCTTGATGAAAAACAAGAAAATGAGATTAGCTTAGATCAAATTGAACTTGAAATGAAAGTCTTCAATTTTATCAAGAAACAAAATGAGCGCTTTTTTGATGAATTTATTGAAGAGCAAAAAATATTATTTGCTGCTCCTCAACAAAATAAAACACTCACACTTCCAAAAAAGGAAACTGAAGTTCCTCCAAAAACTGAAAAATCCAAATCCAAAGATACTGCAAGTGAAAATGAGAAAGACAATCAAAAAGCAGTTCAAGCTCAAAAAGATTTTCAACTTCTTAATGGACTTTTCAAAAATACCGCCATCACCTGCTTACTTCCAATTGAAAAATTAAAACAATTCTTGCGAATGCTCCCTTATTTTCATGAGCGTTCGTTAGAAGAAATATTATATATTTTTTTGCAAGAACCAAGGGCAACTAAACTCAATAAAAGCTCTCAGTCGCTTGGAATTTTCTCAAAAAATCAACCGATGGTAATGCTTCCTTCTGATCCTACCAAAGAAAATAATGAACGGTTGATTACCTACTATCGTGCAGTAGTTTCAAATGATGAGTTGAAAATAAAAGTCAAAAATAAAGAAATATTTAGTTACCTCATCAGTCAATTGATCACAAAAACAACTAACGCTGTCAAAAATGGAGCGCCTAATCAAAAACGTTTTGAATATTTATCAGTATGTTTTGCTTATGGAATTCGAGAAAATACACTTCAAATTTTTGAAAAAAATAACTTCTTTTTAGATGAAACTGAACCAAAATTATTGGAACTTTCTCTTAAAAATATTTTAAATGAGATTCATTTGATTCAAGATAGTCTGTCAAAAAAAGATTATTCCAATTCAAATAAGAACAAAACGAGTCAAGAATTACTCCACAAAAAACTCGACGATGCTGAAGAAGAACAAAATAAATAATGTTCCTTCTGAAAAAAAGAAAGTTATCCATGAACCAACAAAATAAAATTTTTGAAACAAAAATAAGCGGGGCTTGGGGTGCGACCTCAAAATTAACACTAAAATTTAAGCTTGCATGAAGCTTAAATTTTGTGTTTTTTCGCTGGTGTACATACACCTGCTATGCTTGCCACAATGAGGGGATTCCCCGTAAGGGGACTCAATAAGCGTAGCGTTTGTGACCCTCATTGTGCTGCCGCGTAGCGACCAGGCGCAAAAATGCCACCACTAACTAATTTATAAAAGAGGAAACTTTATGCCAAAGAACAGGAAGCGAAAAGTTCATTTAAATTTTTATGTTAACCCTGACGAAGAATTTATAATCCGTGAGAAAGCCGCAAGTTGCCATAAAAATTTAAGCGACTATTTACGCATGATTTCAATTAAAGGGGAAATTTATGAAGTAAACTTTCATGAACTTGATGAATTTTCAAAGCAACTTTCTCAACTCCGATTTGAATTTAATCGAATCGGGAATAACATTAACCAGGTTGCCAAAAAAGTCAATTTGATTGATGAAGTGGATCAAGAGGATGTAGAAGTTTTACAAGATGAAATGAGTGATATTCAAAAAAACTATCGTATATTAAGTCGAAAAGTTTTAAAAGAAGTACAAACTTTAATTAGGGAGTTGGAAGAATGACCGTCACAAAAACAATCCAAATTAAAAGTGAGTCACAACTTGGAAGAGCTTTAGAGTATATTATCAATGCCAAAAAAACAATGAACGAGACCCTAGTGAGTGGTCATGCTTTAAATAATGTTCATAATGCCGAATTTGAAATGTTACGCACACGTTGCTTTGCTCAAAAATTGAAAGGTCATTACTCAAATGGAAAAGATGAAGTTTTTGCACATCATATTATCCAGTCGTTTGACCCCAAAGATAATATTACTCCAGAACAAGCTCATGAAATTGGCGAAAAAATGATGTTGCAATTTACTGAAGGAAAACATGAGTTTGTTATTGCCACTCACGTTGATCAAGATCATATCCATAATGTGCGCCCAGATAGGGTGTTAAGTCAAGTAGTTTAAGGTACTACTCTGTAAGATAACACAGAAAACAGCCAACCTAACCGAAAAGCGAAAGCTGATACGGGAACAGAGCACGGTTGGAAAGCGATGAGTTACCTAAAGACAATCGGGTACGACTGAGTCGCAATGTTAATCAGATATAAGGTATAAGTTGTGTTTACTGAACGCAAGTTTCTAATTTCGGTTATGTGTCGATAGAGGAAAGTGTCTGAAACCTCTAGTACAAAGAAAGGTAAGTTATGGTTGTGGACTTATCTGTTATCACCACATTTGTACAATCTGTAGGAGAACCTATGGGAACGAAACGAAAGCGATGCCGAGAATCTGAATTTACCAAGACTTAACACTAACTGGGGATACCCTAAACAAGAATGCCTAATAGAAAGGAGGAAAAAGGCTATAGCACTAGAGCTTGAAAATCTTGCAAGGGTACGGAGTACTCGTAGTAGTCTGAGAAGGGTAACGCCCTTTACATGGCGAAGGGGTACAGTTATTGTGTACTAAAATTAAAAATTGATTAGGGAGGAAAACCTCAAAATGAAACCAACAATGGCAATTTTAGAAAGAATCAGTAAAAATTCACAAGAAAATATAGACGAAGTTTTTACAAGACTTTATCGTTATCTTTTACGTCCAGATATTTATTACGTGGCGTATCAAAATTTATATTCCAATAAAGGAGCTTCCACAAAAGGAATATTAGATGATACAGCGGATGGCTTTAGTGAAGAAAAAATAAAAAAGATTATTCAATCTTTAAAAGACGGAACTTACTATCCTCAACCTGTACGAAGAATGTATATTGCAAAAAAGAATTCTAAAAAGATGAGACCTTTAGGAATTCCAACTTTCACAGATAAATTGATCCAAGAAGCTGTGAGAATAATTCTTGAATCTATCTATGAACCGGTATTCGAAGATGTGTCTCACGGTTTTAGACCTCAACGAAGCTGTCACACGGCTTTGAAAACAATCAAAAGAGAGTTTGGCGGCGCAAGATGGTTTGTGGAGGGAGATATAAAAGGCTGCTTCGATAATATAGACCACGTTACACTCATTGGACTCATCAATCTTAAAATCAAAGATATGAAAATGAGCCAATTGATTTATAAATTTCTAAAAGCAGGTTATCTGGAAAACTGGCAGTATCACAAAACTTACAGCGGAACACCTCAAGGTGGAATTCTATCTCCTCTTTTGGCCAACATCTATCTTCATGAATTGGATAAGTTTGTTTTACAACTCAAAATGAAGTTTGACCGAGAAAGTCCAGAAAGAATAACACCTGAATATCGGGAACTTCACAATGAGATAAAAAGAATTTCTCACCGTCTCAAGAAGTTGGAGGGTGAAGAAAAAGCTAAAGTTCTTTTAGAATATCAAGAAAAACGTAAAAGATTAACCACACTCCCCTGTACCTCACAGACAAATAAAGTATTGAAATACGTCCGGTATGCGGACGACTTCATTATCTCTGTTAAAGGAAGCAAAGAGGACTGTCAATGGATAAAAGAACAATTAAAACTTTTTATTCATAACAAGCTAAAAATGAAATTGAGTGAAGAAAAAACACTCATCACACATAGCAGTCAACCCGCTCGTTTTCTGGGATATGATATACGAGTAAGGAGAAGTGGAACGATAAAACGATCTGGTAAAGTCAAAAAGAGAACACTCAATGGGAGTGTAGAACTCCTTATTCCTCTTCAAGACAAAATTCGTCAATTTATTTTTGACAAGAAAATAGCTATCCAAAAGAAAGATAGCTCATGGTTTCCAGTTCACAGGAAATATCTTATTCGTTCAACAGACTTAGAAATCATCACAATTTATAATTCTGAATTAAGAGGGATTTGTAATTACTACGGTCTAGCAAGTAATTTTAACCAGCTCAATTATTTTGCTTATCTTATGGAATACAGCTGTCTAAAAACGATAGCCTCCAAACATAAGGGAACACTTTCAAAAACCATTTCCATGTTTAAAGATGGAAGTGGTTCGTGGGGCATCCCGTATGAGATAAAGCAAGGTAAGCAGCGCCGTTATTTTGCAAATTTTAGTGAATGTAAATCCCCTTATCAATTTACGGATAAGATAAGTCAAGCTCCTGTATTGTATGGCTATGCCCGGAATACTCTTGAAAACAGGTTAAAAGCTAGATGTTGTGAATTATGTGGAACATCTGATGAAAATACTTCCTATGAAATTCACCATGTCAATAAGGTCAAAAATCTTAAAGGCAAAGAAAAATGGGAAATGGCAATGATAGCGAAACAACGTAAAACTCTTGTTGTATGCTTTCATTGTCATCGTCACGTGATTCATAAACACAAGTGAATTTTTACGAACGAACAATAACAGAGCCGTATACTCCGAGAGGGGTACGTACGGTTCCCGAAGAGGGTGGTGCAAACCAGTCACAGTAATGTGAACAAGGCGGTACCTCCCTACTTCACCATATCATTTTTAACTCGACGTCAAACGTTGACCTAAAAAAATTTAGATGGAAAAAAATAACAGCATCGAACTTAAGAAAGATTTCTGATGAAGTGGCTTTAGAATATGGTATTCAACCATTGAAAAAAACATTAGATTCTAAATATAAAGCCTATGAAAAGTATCGAAAAGAGATGACTTTTTCAAATGAAATTAAACAACGTTTAAATTTTTTGATTTCACAATCCAGTAGCTTTGAAGATTTTCAACGAAAGTTACCGCTTTTAAATCTTCAAGGAGACTTCTACACGAAGTCAGGGAAATTAAAAAAGTATGCCACTTATAAACTTTTAGATTTTCCTCAGCAACGTGCAAAGCGTGATGCAACTTTGAGTAAAAAAGGAGATTATCTTTTAAAAAATCTTGAAGCACAGTTCAAAAAGAATGAAGTTGTTTTATCTGAAGATGAATTAATAGAGGGTTATGAAAAAATTAAACGTGATGTTTTTGCATTGCCCGACGTTGAAATTATTATAGAACCCTGGCAAGTCTCTCAACAAGATGAGGATTTCATTTATCTCACTTTTGATTATGGAATTAAAAATCAAGGTGAAGTTCGGATTCATAAATCCCAATTTCTAACCCAGGAGGACGGCAATTATAAATTGCAATTGAAGCATTCTGATTTTTTCCTTTTGGTCGATTCAGAACATCAAAGTAAAAGTCGTTATATCAAATCGAGTGTCCTAGTCGAGCAACTGACTACTGATAATCTACGGCCTCCTACAAAGTTTTATTCAGCAAGAAAAGAATTTATCTTTGCCCTGGACTCTCTCAATTTCTTAGCACGAAAAAATATTCATACTGGAGATCAGGTTGAGCAATATTTTTCAGTTTTAAAAAATAAACTTGAAGAATCATCTGAAGCAATCGAAAATGTAGATCGAAAAATTGAGGCTGTGGTCGAACAATATAAGTATAAAAATCCTAGCCTGGAGGTTAAGAAAAAACTTGAAGGACTCTATCTTCAGAATGAAGAACTTAAAGCACTTCATCAAGAAATTACAAAAACTATTGATCAAGTGGAACAAATTTCTGAATATTCTTTGGGTCATAAAGAAAGACTTCAGTATGTGCCAAAAGATAAACAAGAACAAAAGCAGTCACCAAAATATTAAAAAAAATAGAAAGAGAAAAATGAAAAATAAATATATGAGTTAACAAATTTGGAATAACATTCTAAATAAAAAAGTAACCTCATTTTAATCACAAAATGTAGTGACCCCCGAAATATAGACTTTTATATACCGTTACGGTATAATATAAGTATAGTAAAAATAAAAAAACTACTTGCTTTCAACCTTCGGAAAAAGAAAAAACAAGTAGTTTACCACAAACCAAAAGCGGCTTGATAACTCTATCTTATCAAATTATCTTGCCTCTTTCAAATTTAGAAAGGAGCAATAATTTTGCTTTCAAATACTTATAACATCAAAGACTTTACTAAAACTGAATTATTTAATGCACCTACTGTCTCAGTTAATGGTCAACTTGATTTTAAAAATCGTACCCTTACAGCTAGATATAACGGAAAAACTTTTATTTTCATTGCGGATAACACTAAAGCTTCCTTAAATAGACTTGTATTCTATGCTAGAAATAGTAGAGCCATTAATAAATCAGAAGAAAGTAACTTATATTCTCTTGTATTCGATCTATTTGAAGGAGGTAAAGCTTCATGATAAAAAGACTTTTTGAAGCAAAAAACTATTTAAATAGGGCTAGTCCGTAAGGACTTCAATATGTTAAAATATAGGTAATATGACAGAAGAACTAAAAGCAAATCGTAGATGGGAAGCTAAAAATTCCGATAAAACAAAACATGATACTGCTCGCAGACAAGCTCGAAGATACATTAGAGACTTTGCGACTGAAGAAGATATAAGTGAAATTAAAACGTGGCTGGAGCTTGTACAGCAGAGAAAAAATGAGGAAATAAAATGATCAATAATGTTACTTTAGTGGGCCGCCTTACACGTGATCCTGAACTTAGATATACACCCCAAAATCAAGCGGTAACTACATTTTCCCTAGCTGTAAATCGTCAATTTAAAAATGTAAACGGAGATCGTGAGGCTGATTTCATTAATTGTGTCATCTGGCGTCAACAAGCCGAAAACTTAGCCAACTGGGCTAAAAAAGGCGCTTTGATTGGCATTACTGGCCGTATTCAAACACGTAACTACGAAAACCAACAAGGACAACGTGTATATGTGACTGAAGTTGTGGCGGACAGTTTCCAAATGCTCGAAAGTCGTCAGGAAAGAGGAAATGTACCCACACCACCACCTTCAGCAACCCAAAATAATCAGAAACAAAGTTCCCCTGCAGATAGCCATGATCCATTTGCGAACTCAGAACCAATGAACATTCAAGATGATGATCTACCATTCTAAAATAAAAGGCATGTACAAGTTTTTATAGCTTGTACATGCCTTTTATTTTAGAATGATATCAGAGAAAGTTTATAGCGGTTGGCTGAGTAAAGAAAGAGGGGTGATGCCATGTTAATGGGTTACACCCTATCAAACTAGAAAGGCAAGATTTTTTGAGCGTTTACAATGCAATCTCACTCATGCTTCTTTTTGGCATGTTTGTACTTGCACTGATTACTCTTGTAATAACAATAGTAAAAAGCATAAAAAAATAGACCCGCTAAACTTTTGACGAAGGAAGGTCTATTTTAAAGATTTTAACGAAGTCAACCGTCTTAAACGGTCTCTATGGAGCTTGTTAGTAGCAAGCTCTTTTTTCTTTACCTCTATTTTATCAAAAGTTATCAAAACTTGTCAAATTTTATCAATTATTATCAAATAAAGCTTGGGCCAAATAGTTCCCTAAAAATCAATATAAGGGTTGGAATATATAAACAAAAATGCACGGTAGGAGAGCCCTAAAAAATGCCTCTAGTGTCTAAGCAAACTCGGTATTATAACATAACATTTTTTAACTGACAAATAACCGATTCAAACAAAAATAAAAAACACTCTGACGAATCGTGTTTGAAATCAGAATGTTTTTTGCTTTTGTTTAAGACTCTCTAAAAATAACATAAATTTCATATAGATTTCAAGAAGTAATTTTCTCAAACGTTGATTCTCTATTTCACGCTTAGAAGGCTTCTTGTTAATTAAATTATAGTAGGTGGAACGATTGACATGTAAAACACGACAGAGCATAACTGTCGTGTGTTCAAATCGGAGTCGATAGACGGCTTTTAATCTTACTTGGAGTTTTGCATGAATATGGCACTCGCTTTTTTTAAGATAAGATTTTCCTCTTCTAATTGTACATTTCGCTTTTGTAATTCTTGAATTTGCTTGGCAGTCATTACTGTATTGTCTTCAAGTTTAACTTGAGAGAATTGCTTAATCCACTTAGAGAGTGCTGTTTGAGAGACGCCATAGTCTTTACAGAGTTCGGATTGAGTTTTACCTGTTTGGTAGAGGTTGACGAGAGATTGCTTAAATTCCTCATCGTAACGTTTAAATCCTGACATACAAATCCTTTCGTTTTTGTGTCTTCCTAGACAGATTATAACACACTTATTTGTGTCTACTTTTATAGTATAGCTCCACTTTTGGAGGCATATATTATTTTGTGCAAAAAAATGGTATAAGTTTCAAGATGGATGCAACAGAAGAAAATCGAAAGAGTTTACTAAAACAGGTAAAATCAGGTGAGGTTCGTAAGGTCTTGGTTAAACAGGATATTCCAATTGAGACTGACCACTCATTAGAACAGTTAGTTGATGATCTATTAAAAAGATTTGATGAATTACTACCATTTTATAAGGAAACAAAGAAATATACTAAAGGATAGGTAGAAGTAACATCTATCCTTTAGTTTATAAATATTATAAAAAGTCAAATTTATTCCAAAAAGAACGAAATAGTATAATTTTCTTTCCCTTTCTATTTATTAACCCTCCTTCTTGAAAGGCTCTTAATTTACGAGATATAGTTTCAGGACTGGTAGCTAGATAGCTGGCCAATTCTTTCAGTGAGACTGGTATCGTAATGGTCTCTTCTGTCATTACCTCTGAAAGGAGAGAGAGCTGACTGAAGTAAGTAGCTAAACGATCCTCTATTGAATCAATTGCCAGTAGTTGCAGTTGCTTCTCTACCTCTAAAGATTTGTAGGCATTTAATTGAAGTAGTTTGCAGCTTAATTGTGGGTAAAGATTGATTAACTTATTGAAATCTGATTTATATAGGATACATACTTTTGTTTCTTTGATTGCCTCTCCATAAAGAGAACCATTTGAGAGACCAAAGAGATAATTCTCTCCGTCATATTCTCCCTCATTAACAATACGAATAAGTTGTTCCTTACCAGTTTTACTCAGTTTATAGATTTTCATAGCACCAGCTGAAACAATCGATAGCTGCTCTGGATCATCAGGAGAAAAAATGATTTCTCCCTTTTGAAAGGTTTTATGATATAGCAATTCTTGAACCTCACTCCGTTCATCGCAGGCAAGGTTATTAAAAAGAGGAACCCGATGAACGCAGCCAATTTTTGTCATATTTCTATTCTCCCTTACATTCTTTTATATTTCCTAAAAAATTGACCATGGTCATTTTTTTTTAATTAGGGAAGATATATAATTAAATCACTATATATAGTGTCTGTTTTTAGTATCAAATACAATATATAGGAATTATACATATTAGGAGGGAAAAATGCAAGTGATTAGAATATACTATATTAGCCTTAGCGGGAATACAACTAATTTTCTTGAAAGATTAGATCATTATCTCCAGAAAGAACTTCAAGAGAAATTGGATTATGTTAATGTCAAGGATCTAGTAAAAAATAATGAATCATTGGGATTTGAAATCAAAGAACCTTACTTTGCTTTTCTACCAGCCTACCTTGAAGGAGGGAATGGTGTCACTACTGGTAATACCGAAATATTAACAACACCCCTCCGTAGGCTTATCGCATATAAAAAAAATAGTAAATATTGTATGGGTATTATCGGAAGTGGTAATCGAAATTTTAATAAACAATTCTGCCTAACGGCCCACCAATATTCTGAGGAATTTGGATTTCCAGTATTAGATGAATTTGAATTACGAGGAACTGAAGAAGATGTTATTCGTATTTCAAATCGATTGAATACTAGGTTAATAGAGTGGAGATACAGTTCAGAGCTTGTACCATATAGGCATTTACCCAATATGACACCACCTCATATGCCTCATACCTTGCGGCACAGTCATCATATTAAAGATGGGACTTGGTAAAAGATGACTATTTGGTCCGGGAAGATAAAGATTTTCGAATTGAGAGAGAATGGAGATGTTCTCAGAGAGTGTACTTATGACACTAGCAATCAACCACCATTTATTGAACCCCAAACATGGTATAAACTCTCTCCGTTAACGGAAGACCTAGTATTTTCCATTGATCTCTTTTGTAAAAAATCTGATTTTTTACATCAATAAAAGTAAAAGTATAAAAAATAGAAAGAAGACTAAAATGACAAAAGATTATTTTATTCTGAATAATATGTTAAATGTACTAGTAGAGGAACAGATTCCACTTCATTATGACAGGGAGGCGTTAGAGGAATATTTAAATACAGAAATTAGGGATAACTTGAAAACCTTTGATAGTATTGATGAAAAATTGGATTATTTAATTAGTCATGATTATATTGATGAAAGTGTCCTTAGTATTTATGGTGAAAATAATAGAGAGTTCGTCAAAAAGCTGTTTATCTTTGCCTATAACTATGGTTTTAAGTTCAAAAGCTTTATGGCTGCCTATAAATTTTATAATCAGTATGCAATGAAAACAAATGATTTGAACTACTACTTAGAAAACTTTGAGGACCGTGCTGTATTTAATGCTTTGTATCTTGCGAATGGGGATAGGAATCTTGCTCATAAGATACTTGAAGAACTTATTTCCCAAAGATATCAACCTGCAACACCAACATTTCTAAACGCAGGTAAGAAGAGACGGGGGGAAATGGTTTCATGTTTTCTTATTGATATTAATGATTCTATGCTATCGATTGGTCGGAATATTAATTCAGCTTTACAGCTTTCTAGAATAGGGGGAGGCGTAGGGGTTAATCTATCCAATCTACGTGCGACAGGATCTCCTATAAAAGAAATTGAGAATGCTTCTTCGGGTGTGCTGCCTGTTATGAAATTACTGGAAGATTCGTTTTCCTATAGTAATCAACTTGGACAACGAAATGGTGCAGGAGTAGTTTACCTTAATGTTTTCCACCAAGATATTTTAGAATTTCTATCTACTAAAAAAGAAAATGCAGATGAGAAGATTCGAGTTAAAACATTATCACTAGGGTTAGTAGTACCCGATAAATATTATGAATTGCTTAAAACAAATGAACCCATGTGTCTTTTTAATCCTTATCACGTTGAGCGAGTTTATGGTATCCCGTTTTCTTATGTTGATCTGACGAAAGAGTACGATACTATGGTGGCTAATGGTGAAATAGAAAAGACTGTAATTAATGCTCGTGAATTAGAACAGGAAATTTCACGTTTACAACAAGAATCTGGTTATCCATACATTTTAAATATTGATACAGCCAATCGAACTAATCCTGTAAAAGGAAAAATTATTATGAGTAATCTTTGCTCAGAAATCTTTCAACCACAAGAACCGTCTATATTAAATCCAGATTTAAGTTATAAAAAGGTGGGGACCGATATTTCTTGCAACCTTGGTTCAATGAATATGGTAAACCTTATGGAAGCTAAAGATTTTGGAAAGTCTATAGAATATGCGATTCGGGCACTCACCACTGTTACTGATCGGGGTGCAATCAGTGAAGTTCCAACAGTAGCTAATGGAAATTCGCTCTACCATACAATTGGACTTGGTGCAATGGGACTTCATACAGTTTTAGCTCTTAATGGTATTGATTATGAATCTGATGAAGCCTTAGAATTTGTGGATGCTTTTTTTCTGGCTATGAATTATTACTCTTTAAAGGCCAGTCATCAAATTGCAATAGAAAAGAACGAAACTTTTCATAATTTTGAATACTCTCGCTATGCTGATGGAAGCTATTTTGATTATTATCTAGCGAAGGAATTTCATTTTACATCTGAAAAAGTGGCAAAGATATTTGAAAATATTTTATTACCAACTATTGAAGATTGGCAGTTTTTAAAAGAAAATGTCATGAAAGATGGTCTCTACCATCGAAATAGACTAGCTATTGCTCCTAATGGTTCTATTTCTTATATCAATGAGACTAGTGCATCTCTTCACCCAATTACCCAATTAATTGAAAATCGTCAAGAGAAAAAAGTTGGTTCAATCTTCTATCCTGCTCCATACTTGTCAAATAAAACACTTAGATATTATAAGACGGCTTACAACATGGATCAACGAAAAATTATTGATATCTACGCTAAAGCTCAGCAACATATTGATCAAGGAATGAGTCTGACACTCTTCATGCGTTCTGTATTACCTGAAGGTATCTATGAATGGAAGAAGCAAGGAAGTTTAAAATTAACAACTCGGGACTTAAATCGTCTTCGTAATTATGCTTGGACAAAAGGAATTAAGTCACTCTACTATGTTCGGACATATACGGAAGATGACGAATTCAACAGTGTAAATAATTGTGAATCTTGCATGATTTAAGGAGGTACCATGTCAAAAAACTATTTATATTATAGGGCTATTAACTGGAATATTGTCGAGGATGAATTTGACAATGCAGTATGGGAAAGAGCTACATCACTGTTTTGGTTAGATACCCGGATTCCAATTGAAAATGATTTTACGAATTGGATAAAGCTTAATTTGGAGGAACAAGGACAGTTAAAATGTTTACTGATACTTTTAACGAATCTGTCTACCAATCAGTCCATAGAGGTAGGTGAAATTGTTCGAAATGGTAAGTGTTCGCAACAAGAAGTTGCTATTTTAAATAATATTCAATTTATCGAGATGGTCAATACCAAAGCTTATAATCGAATATTGCTCACCTTTGATAAAGAGATTAATCTTGAAAAGTCATTTGAGTGGGTTGATAATGACTCACGTGTACTGGAATATTTAAATGATATTAATACCGTTTATAGAGAATCGAGTCTAATTAAAAAAAGGTTCATAGCGCTATGTGTAGAAGGTCTTCTGAACTATGCTTATCTTTCACACCTTTTTGAGTTATGGATTAATAAAGAATTTAATAACCTCGGAACTATGTTGGAAATGATTATCCGTAATGAGTCCTTGCATTGCTTTTATTTTAGTCATAAGGTAAAGCTTCTACTAAAAGAATCAGATCCGCAAGAGGTTGAACGGTTCAAAGCATGGAGTTATGAAACTGTCAACCACTTTGTAAAGCTGGGACTTAATATAATTGGTGACTTCTATTATTTAAAGGAGAGTAAAAAAATCGCCAAAAACTTAATATTGCAGGAAGCTAATAATATTCTCATGGGGATTGGATTGAAAGAGCAGTTTAGTTTTAATGATGAGGTGTTGAAAGGAATAAATTATCGGTTAAATAACTTACGCAGGCATTATCTATCCATCTCTAGTAATAAATCAACTTCAACTAATGAAGAGATTATGGAAGAATCAGATTACGAGTTCTAGAGGGGAATATGAAATATAGGGGTATAGACTTAATTTGGTGATTAAACTAGAAATTAGGATTAATGACAAAGGATAACAATAGATTGATCGATCTTATTACTGACTAGATATATATCGTATTAAAATCAATAATAGAGGTCTCAAGTATTTATGATTAAGTAAGGGTAAGAACTTGCTTAGTAATTAGAAGGATAAGTTACGCATAGATTGCATTAGGGACTTGTTAGAAAAAGTGAGAATAGAAGGTAGAAATAAATAAATCTACTGCTTAAGAAAGGAATTATATTATGACAACATTTTTTGGGAAAACCGTTACAGTTTCAGCAGAGAGGCAACTACATGTTGGTGATACAATGTCAAATTTTACACTAATGTCAAGTGATTTAACTCTTAAAAGTTTAAGTGATTTTGAAGGGAAGAAGAAAGTTATCTCAATTGTTCCTTATTATGAGAAGCCCGTTGGGGTTGTTAAATCACTATAAGTGTGTGTTTTACGTACATCATATACTATTGATATATTGGTAATATTAATAAGTACAAAGATAAGGGGAAAAGAATGCTAAATAAAACAATGAATTGGCAGCTTATTGAAGATGAATTAGATGAATATGTCTGGGATAAGGCAACTGCGCAGTTCTGGTTGGATACAAGGGTTCCTGTTTCGAATGACCTATTAGATTGGAGAAAACTTTCTGATATGGAAAAGGAGGTGGTGAAAAAAGCAGTTGGAGGGCTTGCTTTATTAGATACGTTACAATCTGAAGAGGGCTTATATGCATTAAAGAAAAATGCAAGAACCTTAAAAGAGAGAGCTGTGTTAAGCGACTTCACCTTTATGGAATCCATCCATGCCAAAACATATGGAACTATTTTAATTTCACTTAATACATTCAAAGATATAGAAGAAATATATACTTGGATGAATAATGACCGTAGAATGCAATTCAAAGCTAAAAAGATTAATGAGATCTATCAGAATGGCACACCTATGCAGGTTAAGGTTGCAAGTGTCTTTTTAGAAGGAATATTGTATTATAGCAATTTCTTTATCCCCCTTTGGTACCGAGGTCAGAATAAATTAGCTAACTTAGCAGAACTTATTAAATTGGTTATACGAGATGAATCAGTACATGGTACATATTTAGGGTATAAGTTTAGACAGGACTTTAACGAGTTATCGATTACTGAACAAGAAAGCTTTACTAATTGGATGTATTCCTTTCTAGAGGAGCTGTTAGATAATGAGTTTGCATATACTGAAGAAGTGTATTCTGAAATCGGACTAGTGGAAGATATTAAAACATTCGTGAAGTACAATGCAAATAAATCTCTGCAGAATATGGGATTTGATATATATTTTAAAGACGCCTCAGCAAATGATGTAAATCCAATTGTAATGAATGGCATTTCTATTGAAACAGCAAATCATGATTTCTTTTCACAGGTTGGTGCAGGATATCTAATGGGAGAGGCAGAGGAAATGCTTGATGATGATTATATTTTTTAAAAGGAACAACAAAAACGGGAGCTCCATTAGATGAAAACGACTAAACAACACAAAAAAGTTTGGACTAATGTCAAATATTTAGACACAAAATGAGCTGTATTTTCTTAAAATAATTTTCTTCTTTCTGATTTGGAGTTAAACCATTGTTGGCGACAAATAAAAGTGCCGCTAAAAAATATTTCAAACAAGAAGGCTGGCACTATTATAAAAAGTCAGCCTTTTGTAGGGACTGCTTTGAAAAATTAAATAGCAGATACTTCGTCATTGACCGCTTCAATCAGTTTTATTGTCATGACCTGATTTGCGATACTCCAGACCCTCGTTTCTTGATGACCTTAGACCAGGCATGACCATTTACTTCAGCAACTTACAATGATGAACACGTTCGCTTTAAAAAGGCCTTCCCTATTATGTGTCAAATCCTGAGGGGAGCATGGAAGGTTGATGTAGTGGGGCATTATAAAGCCCACCCTGAAATGACTTTAACCTTTGCCAGTCCAAGGTTTTAATGACTAATTCAAAAGCCCTGTAAGTCTATGACTTACGGGGCTTTTTTTGTTATAATAATGTTTGTAGAGTTTATGAATGGTAGTCTGATTGAAGGTGATGCTTATGATTATTTCGTGGGCAAACCCTCACAAAACATGAAAGGCGAAAATTTTTTGACTGTATTTCAGGCATTGAGTCTCATGATTGCGTTTGCGACCTTGATGATTCTTGTCATAAATACGAATAACAAAAAATGACCGTTCATCTTAGCAGAGCTATTGGTCATTGATTAACTAGTATTTGCTACCGTTCTTAAAACGGCTACATTGGACTTGTGTCGAGCAAGTCCTTTTTCTTTACCTTTATTTTATCACAACTTCTTTTTTTTGTCACTTCTTCAAGTAAAAATCAGATTACTATGTCTACTTACTAGTTAAATAACTAAAGAGTCAATATTTTCTTTTTTTGATATAGGCATTTTCAGCCTTATTAAAGCCTATTTTTGGATAATAATCCATTGCAGTATCTGAAGCTAATAAAATTAAAGATACTTCATCTCCAAGTTCTTTTTCTACATGTTCAATCAGTGTTGCTCCAACTTTTCTACTTTGATAGTCTCTATGCACAGCTAAATCTGATAAATAACAACAATAACTGAAATCTGTCACACAGCGAGCAATACCAATTAGTTGGTCTTCATTCCATGCTGTGTAGATTAAATCTGAATTTAAAATCATTTCTTTGATTCTAGAAGGTTGACTAAATGGTCGAACAATTCCAGATGATTCAAACAATCTAATCACATCAATTGTGTTCAACTCAGTTCTTTTTCCATATGTTATCATACTGGTCTCTCCTTTTTAATCACTTGTTCTAGCCATAATAAAAAGCTGTTCTCGGAATTGTAAGAGGAGGACAACTTGTAAATAGAAAGGTACATATTTTAGGGGTAACTAAAATATAAAAATATTATATCATAATTAAAAAGAATATTGTTCAAAATTTAGAAAAAAAAGTATATTCTGACGAATCGTGTTTTAAGTTCAGAATATACGTTTTGCTTTTGTTTAAGACACTTTAAAAATAGCATAATATTTTATATCAACAACTAAAATCACTTGCAATTTATAAGCGCTTTTTTGATTAAAAATATCCTCATACTCTCATAAAGTTGCCATAAAAATCGTTTTTTATGGTTTTTTAAACTTTTGAAAAACTAAAACTGCTTAACCATGCGTTTTATGTCGATTATAAGTTTCGGAAAAACAACAATTTTTCCGAAACTAATATTGATAATAGGTTTTATGCTGAGAAGCAAACTAATTATTTTGATAAAATTAATCAATAGAAAATATTATTCTAAATTAATTTAAAAAAATCAGTATCCTGGATGTTATAATTAATATTATTCAATAAAGAAATCGAAGGAACTCAAAAATGGAAGATATTTTTCAAATTACAATTATACTTTTCTTCTCTATGTTAGCTACGTTGCTTTCAAAGAAATTAAAAATTCCGGAAGTTGTTGGTCAGATGTTGATAGGAATAATTCTTGCCCCATCAGTACTGGGTTTAATTAATGGAGGACATACTATAGAAGTAATGTCAGAAATTGGAGTTATCCTCTTAATGTTTCTAGCAGGACTTGAAAGTGATTTAGAAGTTCTTAAAAAAAATATGAAACCCTCAATTCTGGTTGCATTATCAGGCGTTATTATTCCAATAACTATCTTTGGAATAGTTGCTTTCTATTCGGGAAGATCTATCTCTACTAGTCTTTTTTATGGTATAGTATTTGCTGCAACGTCTGTATCTATTACAGTTAAAGTACTGCAGGAGTATGGTTATCTTTCAACAAAAGCGGGGAATATTATACTAGGTGCTGCAGTTGTTGATGATATTTTAGCTATATTGATTCTTTCCGTGTTTAAAAGCTTTAAGAATGGTGAAGGAAATTTAATTGTGCAGTTTTCAATGGAAATATTATTTTTTGTATTTTTGTTTTTTGTACATAAGTTTATCCCTAAAGTTTGGAAATTTATAAATAAACTGCCAATTTATGCCAAAAATACGACATCAGCATTAATAATATGCTTGGGTTTAAGTTTACTTGCCGATAAAGTTGGTATGTCAGCTGTAATCGGAAGTTTTTTTGCAGGGATTGCAATTAGTCAAACAGAAGTTTCTGAGATAATTGAAGAGTATGTTTCTGCAATCGGTTATGTCATTTTTATTCCAATTTTCTTTGTTTCAATAGCAATTTCTATAAGTTTTGATGTTTTGTTTGAACATCCATTTATTGTTATTTTATTTACCTTACTAGCCATTTTGACTAAATTTCTTCCTGCATATTATTCTGGTAAGGCGTGTAACCTACAAAAAAGTGAGTCACTTCTTATTGGTACAGGAATGGTATCAAGAGGAGAAATGTCACTTATAGTTGCACAAATTGGATTAAGTGGAGCTATCATTAATAAAAATATCTATTCAGAATTAGTCATTGTCATTATTTTGACGACACTATTAGCTCCATTTCTAATTAAAATGGTAATAAAAAAAGATAGTGCAAGGAATATATAATTAGAAATCGAGGAATATGGTGCTTTTCAAGACGTTGACTTATTCTCAAAAAATAGTTTTGGGATTTATTCTATTAGGATTGATAGGAACCATTTTATTGGCATTGCCTATTTCATCCAAAACAGGTAACTGGACTCCACTACTTGATAGCTTATTTACTTCAATTAGTGCACTATGTGTCACAGGATTGACTGTTTATGATACCTTTACTCATTGGTCTTTTTTGGGACAGTTGGTAATTCTATGTCTAATTCAGGTTGGTGGGATTGGTTTCATGACAGTTATTATCAGTATATCTACGGGATTAGGACATAAAATCGGTTTACATGAGCGACAACTATTGGTTGAATCATCAGGACTTTTACATTCCGCAAATCTCTCATTTTTAGTAAAGCGTATCACGATTTTCGTAATAATGATAGAAGCCATTGGAGCAGCCTTACTTTCAATACGTTTTATTCCAGAATTTGGTATAAAAACGGGAATTTACTATGGGGTATTTCATTCAATTTCGGCATTTTGTAATGCTGGATTTGACCTCATGGGCCGATTTGGAAAATATAGCTCCTTAACTCCCTATAGTACTGATTCATTAGTAATATTAACAGTTAGTATTCTGATATTTTTAGGAGGTCTAGGTTTTATTGTCTGGGATGATATTTTACGCTATAAACTAAATTTTAAAAAATACTCTTTGCATACAAAAATAGTGCTTATTACTTCAATTGCCTTCACTTTAGTTGGAAGTATTTTATTCCTTCTTATTGAAAATAATCATATTTTTAAAGAGGTGGGAGTAAAGGGAAAAATACTATCCAGCTTATTTTTGTCTATCTCCCCTAGAACAGCGGGTTTCAATGCTGTAGATTTACCAATGCTTACCAATGCTAGTATTTTTTTAACGATCCTTTTAATGATTGTTGGAGGTTCATCCGGATCAACAGCGGGTGGTTTAAAAGTTACTACTGTTGCTGTTTTGTTTTTCAGCGCTTTTGATAATTCGAGGCGGAGACCAACATCTTCTATATTGAAACGGAGATTTTCCGATAATACGATCAAACAAGCTAGCGCAATGTTTACTTTTTACTTAATTATTGGAAGCGTTGGAGCTCTCATATTAAGTTCTCTTAATTCCTCTACTTTGGAAGAAATTATTTTTGAAGTGTTCTCGGCTTTAGGAACAGTGGGAATTACACTTGGTATTACTCCTAATTTAGGAGCACTGTCTAAAATAACTTTAGTAGTTTTAATGTTTGTAGGTCGAGTGGGCTGGATGTTATTAATTTTTGCCATTGTTGGTAGAAATCAACAAGCGCCAATAAGTAGAGTTTCAGAAGAAATCATTGTTGGATAGAATTGGAGAATAGAAGAATATGAAATCTAAAAAATCTAAAAAATCTATACTTATCATTGGTCTGGGTAAGTTTGGAAGGTATTTAGCATTAAAAATGCAAGAGCTTGGTAATCAAGTTATGGTCGTAGATAAAGAGGAAGCAGAAAGTCAAAAACTTGCAACTAAAATTGATGATATATTTATTGGAGACTGTACAAATGAAGAGGTTTTAAAATCTTTAGGTATTACAGATTTTGATATTTGTTTTGTCACGATCGGTGAGAATTTTGAAGCTTCTATAACAATAACCATGCTTTTAAAAAAATTGGGAGCAAGGTACACTGTGGTAAAAACCGGAAGTGATTTACAGTCAGATCTTTTGAAAAAAATAGGAGCTGACGAAATTATATATCCAGAAAAAGAGCTTGCAGAAAAACTTTCCCTGAAATATCATATGGGTTATTCAATGAAATCATATTTAGAGTTGAACCAAGATTATTCTATTATAGAGATGGACGTGCCAAAGCACTGGATTGGTAACTCATTAACGGAACTCAACCTTCGAAGAAAATTAGGATTAAATATTATTGCAATAAAGAACAGTGGTTCTGTAAATGTTGTCCCTGAGCCAGAGGAGCATTTTAGAGAGAATGATGTGATAGTAGTTGTTGGGCGGCAATCGACAATTATTGAATATATTCAGGAATAAAGAAAATTTTTCACCAATATTTATAGTATATATCTATCCGAAAAAGACAACTTTTCCTGAAACTTATATTTTTTTGTCTTTGCGTACGTCAACTATTCAAATTAGGAAGAATACAATAATATGGAGGATTTTCATTTGAATTTTGAACCGCATATTCCCAAGAGGGATGAACATCTTCAGTATGCTCAAACGTTTGAAAAAAGCATTCCATAAAGTTATATGCAACATCTCTAAGGACTAAGTCTTGATGAAGAATACAGGTTGATGCATTAAGTATTTTATTTCCTAATGCAAATTCGAATGTTGAACAACAATTAAGGTTCTGTTGCAAAGTTTTAAATAAAGAATAAAATCCCTTACGGTATCTATGATTTAAGCTGGGATTCCCAATAATACCTTGATTTCAGTACAGACCGAAAACCCGAAGAG